>Ga0172367_10001673_pt1 | contig 31566 bp, 23 predicted proteins | sample Lak10m_FD_114542 | JGI IMG/M metagenome (GOLD analysis project Ga0172367, IMG submission 114542) | Freshwater microbial communities from Kabuno Bay, South-Kivu, Congo - kab_022012_10m | ecosystem: Environmental > Aquatic > Freshwater > Lake | place: Democratic Republic of the Congo: South-Kivu...
AGCGGCTTCCAATTCAACACGCGCAGGCTCCATTAAGGGCGAGTGAAATGCGCCGCCAACAGGAAGTTTCAATGCGCGTTTAGCACCTGCCGCGGTTAAGGCTGCGCAGGCTTTATCAATCGCTTCGTTTTCGCCTGAAATAACCAACTGACCAGGACAATTGTAATTTGCAGCAACAACTACTCCTTCGGTTTCTGCACAAATTTTCTCTACTACTTCGTCTTCTAATCCTAAGATTGCAGCCATGGTCGACGGATTGGCTTCGCAGGCTTTCTGCATGGCCATTGCACGAGCATAAACTAATTTAATGGCATCTTCAAACGCGAGGGTTTTATTGGCAACTAGTGAAGAGAATTCACCTAAGCTGTGTCCTGCCACCATAGCGGGTTGAAACGAATCGCCCAACGCAGCGGCTAAAGCAACGCTGTGCAAGAATATAGCAGGTTGTGTAATTTTTGTTTGTTTCAATTCTTCTTCCGAACCGTTGAACATAACGTCGGTCAACGAAAATCCCAACACTTCGTTCGCTTTGTCCATTAAGGCTTTCGCAACAGCTGAGTTTTCATATAAGTCTTTTCCCATTCCAGGAAACTGTGACCCTTGTCCAGGGAATACATACGCTTTCATAAGAATAATTTTTGCGAAAGTAAAGAAAATGGATTTCATGTCCACTTCGTGGGCTAACTTTGCTTGGTCAATATGCAAGTCTATGTTAAACTTATCTAGAAGAAATATTCGTCACTCGTTTCTGATAAGCTTGCTTATTGTTTTTGTGGTTATGGTCTTGCAAGCGATTGGATTTTGGATTATCCATCATGAAATTGACGAGACTCCGCAAGACATTACTGTACTTGGGGAGTCACATGAGTTCTGGATTTTCGGAATTCTTTCAGCTGTTTTAATTCTGGTTATTCTTTGGATTCAATTAACCTTGGTGCGTCGAGAGCGCAGTCACATTGATTTGCACAACGAATTTGTAGATAGTGTAACGCACCAAATTAAAACTCCTCTCAGCACCATTTTAGTAGCCTCCGAAGCACTAGCGTCAAAAGGCTGTGATGAACCTTTCCAACGAGAACAATATCTAGCTCTTATTCGAAATGAAGGTGCAAAATTGAACACCGAATTAGATCGAGTGCTTGAAGTGAAAGGCATTACCGAACGCGGCATACGACTGAACAAGCGAATGATGTCGATTAGGGAAGAGTTAGATGCCGTGCTAGAAGACTTTAAGATTGTTTTTGAAAAAAATAATGCGAATTATGAAGTTATTTGGAATGTGGTAGAAGACCAAATATTCTTTGATTCACGCTACTTTCAGGTCATTATTTCCAATATCATTGATAATGCGGTTAAATACAATTTGTCTAGCTTGCATTTAAAAATTACGTTATCGAAACATTGGGATGAATTAATACTTTCTTTTGAAGACAACGGTATGGGGATTCAGGAATCTAACATAGGTCAGGTTTTTGAAAAATTTTATCGTGTGCCGCAGGAGGAAGGTCAGGTGAATGGTTTTGGATTAGGCCTATATTTGACGCAGCAACTGATGAAAGCCCACAAGGCCGGTGTGCTAATTGAAAGTGAATTTCAAGTTGGTACGCGTGTCCAATTGAGATTCCCCACAAAGACCAAATAAGTATGAGTGATAAATTGTTATTAGTTGAGGACGACGAGAACATAGGATTCATTGTACAAGATCAGCTAAGTAAAATGGGGTATGAAGTGGTTCGATGCACTTCGGCCAAAGAGGGAATAGTAGAACTAGGTAAGTCAACGTTCGACATTTGCGTGTTAGATGTGATGATGCCCGTGAAAAATGGATTCGAGTTAGCCGAGGATATCCGCAAGATATTTCCAGGGATGCCCTTCGTTTTTCTAACATCACGTCACCGTCAAGACGATAAAAATCGTGGATTGGAATTAGGTGCAGAAGATTACATCACCAAGCCCTTCGATATTCAAGAATTAAACTTGCGCATTCGCAATATTTTACGTCGCTACGGTAAGAAAGAAGAAGTTCAGTTGACTCGTTTCAATATCGGAAGCATTGTCTTTGATGCCGAGCACAACAATCTTATTCATGCAGACGGCAAAGAGCAACACCTTACGCCCAAAGAGGCAGCCTTATTAAAAATTCTTTCAGAAGAAATTGGCAAATTGCGCACTCGTGAAAGCATGGCTAATTTAATTTGGGGAGAAGATTCTTATTTCGTGGCTCGTACCATGGATGTGTATATCGCCAAATTACGCAAGTATTTACAAAGTGATTCGCGAGTTCAAATCGTGAATATTCATAGCCTCGGATTTCAACTGACTGTAGAGGGTTAATCGTCGTTTAGAATTAGGTTGTTCAATTTCTTTTTGCCATATTTGACCTATGGAAAAAGATGAAAGAGTATTGCGGAAATTTAAACCGCGCTCGTGGAACGAGTTGAAGTCAAACGACAGTTGGAGTATTTTCAAAATCATTGGAGAATTCGTAGAAGGCTACGAGCGCATGGCAGCAATTGGACCTTGCGTTTCTATATTCGGATCTGCACGTACGCATCCCGATAATCCGTATTATCAAGTTGGACACGACATTGCATATTTGCTTACTCAAAAGGGGTACGGTGTTATCACAGGCGGTGGACCAGGAATTATGGAAGCCGCCAATAAAGGCGCAAAGGAAGGACAAGGTGCCAGTGTTGGATTAAACATTAAATTACCGTTCGAACAATTTCCGAACTCATTTATTGACTACGATAAATCAATCAACTTCGATTATTTCTTCGTGCGTAAAGTCATGTTCGTGAAGTATTCTCAAGGGTTTATTGTCATGCCAGGTGGATTCGGAACACTCGATGAAATGTTCGAAGCGATTACCTTGATTCAAACGAATAAAATTGGACGTTTCCCGATTATTCTTGTTGGACATTCGTTCTGGGATGGATTAGTAACTTGGATTCGCACGGTTATGCTCGAGCGCGAACACAACATTAGTCCAAATGATTTAGACTTATTCGTTGTGGTAGATACAGCTCAAGAAGCTGTTGATGAAATTGATAAATTCTATTCGCAGTATTTGTTGAAGCCGAATTTCTAATGGCAACGAAAGTCGCTCTTATTTTATCACCGTCGAAACTCATGAACGAAGTCGTTCCTGAATTAGCAACGACGACCGATATTCCTCAATTTTTAAAACAGTCCGAAGCGCTTATTCAAGAACTTCGGACTGTTTCTGTTTCGCAGTGGAAGCAGAAGATGAAAATCACCACAGAATTGGCAGAACTCACCCACCAGCGTTTCGCCCATTGGAAAATCCCTACACTCAAGAAACAGGGCACTCCTGCAGCGGCAACGTTTAGCGGTGAAGCCTTTAAAGCGCTCAATGCGGCTTCTTGGAGTGAAAAACAATGGAGAGTAGCCTCAGAGAAATTAGTTGTACTCAGCGCGGTGTATGGCGCTCTGCGTGCCAATGATAAAATGCTTCCATACAGACTCATGGTGGGCACGCCGTATAAAACCAGTCAAGGGATTTCGTTGTATCAGTATTGGTCGAACACCATCACCACCTACTTCAATGCTCGTTTGGGAAAGAAGGGCGTTTTACTCAACTTAGCATCCGATGAGTATTCGAAGATGATAGATCGAAAGTCGTTGGAAGCGCGTTGGATCGATTTCAAATTCCTTCAACAACAGTCCAACGGCAGTCTGAAAAACATCGCCACATTCTCGAAACAAGCGCGCGGAACCGTAGCTAAATACATCATCGAAAACAACGTGTCTGAAATCAAGGACATGCAAGCCTTCGCGGAAGAAGGGTATGCCTTCCGAAAGGATTTGTCAACCGAGAATGAATGGGTGTTTGTTCGTTAGAACAATCCGTTTAATTGTGCTTCTACCGCCTCAATGATACGTCCTAAGTCTTCCGCACTTTCATTGAAACGATTGTTGTCAATGTCAATGATAAGCAACTTTCCTTTGGTGTAAGTGGTAATCCAAGCTTCGTAACGCTCGTTCAATCGCGTGATATAATCTAAACGAATGGCTTCTTCGTATTCACGTCCACGCTTTTGAATATTGTTCACTAACGTAGGTACAGAAGCGCGCAAGTAGATTAACAAATCGGGAGGAGTAATGAATTCATCCATTACTTCAAACAAGTCGCTGTAGTTTTCGAAATCACGTGTGGTCATTAATCCCATCGCGTGTAAGTTCGGAGCGAAGATGTAAGCATCTTCATAAATGGTGCGGTCTTGCACAATTTTCTTCGACTTCTTTTTAATGTCAATCAATTGACGGAAACGGCTGCGTAAGAAAAACACTTGCAAGTTAAAAGACCAACGCTGCATGTCTTTGTAGAAGTCAATCAAGTACGGATTGTTATCTACTTCTTCAAAATGAGGCGTGTATTTATAATGTTTCGCAAGTAGCGTAGTAAGCGTAGTTTTTCCAGATCCGATGTTTCCGGCAATAGCAATGTGCATAATTGTTTAGGTAATGAATGAAGGCCGAAAATAGAAAAAAAATGCGGACGTTACTACCTCTATTTCGGTAAGTTTTCAAGAAGTTGGAAATCTTTCAGTATGCCGTCCGCTTCCACCTCGAAAACCTTGGTATTCTTGACAATCCAGTTATTTTTCGTGATAAGAATCAGGTTGTCAATTTTAGCCAATGCGCTTGGTTCAGCGGCTTGTTTATTCCAGCGATACCATTGCTTGTCAGCAATGAAATAAAGATAGTCCCCCGATTTATTCAGTAATGAAGTAGGGTAGAGTGGAATTTGTTTTTCAAATGCACCGAATAATGAAAATACAAGTAGTCCGTTTTGTGGATCGACAAGAATAACGCGATTCGCATGTTCAATAATTTGCGTGACATGCACGGGTGTGCCAAGCTGAAGACTTAAGTTATTCGACGTGTATATGGGCTCTAATTGTCTGCTAGTTTTAATAAGCTTCGAATCGTTGGCTTCGTAGAGCCACAGCGCGTCTCCGCGCGATCCTCCAATAGCTTCAATTTGCCCTTGTATTCGATCGTTACAGAATATAGGGTCTTCCACCAAGGTTAAATTGTTATCGAGATAAATCAAGGTTCCTTGATCGGGAAAAAACAAAAATGGAAGAAACGGATTCGTTAAATCTAGTCGCGGTTGGGCTCCGTAACGCATCGTGCTGAAGCGGTAATCATTCAACACACCGTTCGAATATTTCTGGACGAAATTTTCATTGACCGAATATAAAAATCCCAATTCATCGCAATACCAATTCGGTTCGAGTTTGCGTTGCGAAAACCCACAGACCGATGCTAGCATTATGGAAATAAGTAAGAGGTTACGCATGGATGTTCAATGCTAAGAGTTCATCGAGAAGTTCACGCGTTTGCATCATGCGAGGTATTTTGTTTTGTCCACCTAATTTATTTCGTTGCTTCAACCAGGTATAAAACAAATTTGGTTTTGCTAAATGTATAACAGGAAACGCCAGATTTTTATCGGTATTTCGTTTAGCATCATAATCGGAATTTATTGCGCGTAATTCTTCATCTAACAAAAAAGAAAAACGAGAAAGTTCGATGTGCGATTCTTCAAATTCAATGATCCACTCGTGTTTCGCTGCTGAAGTTTCCGTGGGGAACACAGGGCCAACGGTATAATCCTTTACATGAATATTTAGATGCGCGCAAACGGTTTTCAAGGCTTGGTCAGCATTGGCAATCATCAATTCTTCACCAGCAATATTGATGAATTGTTTGGTTCGTCCCACCACTTGAATGCGAAACGGATTCAGCGAAGTAAACCTAATGGTGTCGCCAATGAGATAGCGCCACAATCCTGAATTGGTGCTGATGACCAGTGCATAGACTTGTCCCAGTTCCACTTGTTTTAAGGTGAGGGCAATGGGGTTTTCTTTGCCCAATTCATCTAACGGAATGAACTCGTAGTAAATGCCATAATCTAGCATCAGCAACATATCCTTTGAATTCAATTGGTCTTGAATGCCAAAGAAGCCTTCGCTGGCGTTATAGGTTTCAATAAAATCTGTGGTGCCTCTAGGAAGCAATTGTTCAAACTGTCTCACGTAGGGCGCGAAGCTTACACCGCCATGCATATACAATTGCAAATTCGGCCAAACTTCGTGTATGTGCTCTGCTTTTTTAAGCGTTAGTATGCGTTGAAGTAAAAGCGCTGTCCAACTTGGAACCCCCGATAGCACACGCACGTCTTCGTTCATAGTAGAAAGCGCCATGGCTTCCAATTTCTCTTCCCAGTTTTCCATGAGCGATATTTCGCGGTTAGGAACACGTTTTATTTCCACCCAGAACGGAAGATTGGTCACGATGATGCCACTGAGGTCACCGATGATGGTTTCCTCTTCTAAATTCAATTTGGTACTTCCGCCAATGACTAAGGTTTTTCCCGAGTATAAATCGGCGTTCGGTCGCAAATGATAATACAAGGCAAGTAAGTCCTTTCCTCCTTTGTAATGGCAGTCTTCTAAATTCTCGTCTGTAATAGGAATGAATTTACTTCTGCCATTCGATGTTCCTGAACTCTTTGCGAAGTGAACGGTTTTGCCCGGCCACAATATATTTTCTTCTCCTTGAACAGCCTTGTCAATGTATGGAAACAGGCTCTCGTAATTCCGAATTGGAATGTGCGATTGAAAGGATTTCGCAGAATGAATTTTTTCGAAGTGATGCTCTTTCCCAAACTGCGTGAGCGCTGCTTGGTCAATTAATTTTTGACGAACCTCTTCCTGTACATCGAACGGAAATTGTTTGAACAATTCCATTTGATGCATCCGCTTTTTAATGAACCAGCTGAAGACGGAATTAATTGCCATAAATAAAAACGCCCTCTAAGATACTTAGAGGGCGTTTCACTTGCCAATTTTAAATGTTATCTTATCAAGTTGATGAATCCGTCGAATTCATACCGTTCTCCAGTCGTTTTTGAAGCAATTACTCCCACATAGTTATATACGCCGTCTGGTGCGAAATATTGTCCGCCACGCACGTTACCTGTCCATGCTTCGTTCGGATCGGTAGAATAGTAAACGATATCTCCCCAACGATTGAACACTTCGATTTTAAAGCGAGCAGGGTCAATATCACTACCGAAGATTTGAAGTACATCATTGATACCATCTCCGTTCGGTGTAAAGCAGTTTGGAATATAGTATTGGAATATGTTGCGAATGACAATGGTGCCTGCAATGAAATCGGTACATCCGTGAATGTCTGTTACGGTTAATTGCACCGGATAATTTCCTCCTGTTCCTGTAGGGAAGAGGAAGCTTGGATTTTGTTGATTTGAAGTTCCAAGTGGCGCTCCAACGTTGAAAATCCAATCCCAACTGGCAATACTTCCAACTGACGCGTCGGTGAATGAAATATTCGTATTGCTTGCATCTGTTGGTTGCGGAGAAGCGGTGTAGTTAGCCACCGGCGGAGCGTATGATGTTAAATACGCAGGCATACTCAGGCTATAAGTACATCCGATGTTCGTTGAAACGGTAAGAGTAACATCGTACACTCCTGGATTTGCAACGGCTAAATCAAGCGTGGGTTGATTCGTTAGGTGTGTTCCATCACTCACATCCCATGCTGAATTGCTGAAGGTAGTAGGGTCTGTCGTATTCACAACGCTGAACGCTTCTGGGAAACATAAGGCTGGATTGGCAGAAGCGAAGGAAACTATTACTTCTGGAGCCACGTTAACGTTGAAGCATTGGGTATTGATATAGTTACACGCGTCTGTTACCGTTAAGCAAGCTTGACCGCTAACGGTTGGATTGTATGTAAAGCTTGGTGTTGTCGCAATTTCAGTTCCGTTGTATGTCCATGAATAAGTGAATTGCGGTTGTCCACCTGCAAGGTTTTGCATATACAAATTCAAGTCACCCATATAGCACACAGAAGTGTCGTTCGGGATGTTGAAGGTGGTTGGTCCAGCGAAGTTGATAAACAAGGTAGAATGCAACGAACAAGAACCAAGTGAAACGGTGTAGGTGTATGCACCAGCTGGCATAGTAAGCGGATCAAACATACCGTTAGCCAAAGGAGCGCCCGCTGCTGTTGACCAGGTACCCGTGTTTACTGGTGTACCGTTCAACTGAGTAAGCATATCAAACGCAGGGTCTGTTGAGCAGATATTGATGGTGTTATCTTCTCCTGGATCTCCTAATGGGTCAATCGTTACTGTTACTTGATCTTGTTGGTTACACAACGGGTGACCAACAGGATAAGCGTTTAAGGTAAAAGTAGTTGCTTGTGAAAGTGAAGTTACGTTCGGTTGTACTGCGTTCGGATTGTCAAGTGGGGTAGTAGGTGTCCATTCCCATGTGTATTGTGGTCCGCCGCTCGTGCAATTGATATCGTAGGTCCAAGGTTGATAGAATCCGTCTGCACAAGAAACTGAACCATCCGAAGTAAACGCAACTGTGATACATCCACTTGAGTTTGTTGCAGTCCATGCTTGTCCAGTTGCATCGCCTGTATTCCATGTCACAATAACGGGGTCGGAAGTGGTAGGCCCATCATATATTGTGAAATTCTCGAACCAGTTTTCCATTTGACCTGAAATAAAATCGAAGGTCATGAATGAATAGCCATCGCCAGGATTATCCGGACAGAAGGTCCAAACTTGGCTATCCCCGTTAGGATAACAGTAGTTGAAATTACCCGATGCCGTTCCGCAAGAAGGAGTAGGAATACCTACGAATCCGCCTTGCAAAGCTACAGTGCCACAAGAATAGGTTTGATCTGGACCTGCAGTGATTGCAATGTTATCATTGATGGTAACATCAATGGTGGTATCGAATGTACATCCGAAGTCGTTGGTAACGGTGTAGGTGTAAGTATAGGTTCCTGCGGCTGGTTCTTGAACCGTAATTACGTCACCGTTCGATGAGGTGCTAGTGATGTTTGGACCAGCCCAATACGAACTATCTGCACCAGCACCGATGATAGGAGTGAAGGTGGTTACGCCGGGATAAAGGTTCGGATTGAAGTTGATACCCCATGCGAAAATGTATCCGTTGTCAATCGCTAAGTTATCCGTTACACTAAAGGTCCATGCTCCGTTTAATGGACATCCGACTAGGGCGCATAAATTGTCTTGTGCGGCATAGGTGCCAGGAGTAAGTGAAGAACCGGTAGTAGGAGTGGTAACGGCTGTTGTTTGTCCAGCCGCTGCGGCTTGTCCCCACGTGCTAGTTCCTCCAGGTGCCCAATAATAATCCCATCCAATTCCAGGTACGTTTGATCCATCGTCAAGCGCCTGCCCTAAGAACGTTCCGCCTCCGCCGTTGGTTCCCCAAGTAACTAGATTGACAGTTGTTCCATTCGGACACGTGATGGTAATACCAAGGTCACCCATGTAGGAATGCTCCATGTTCACGAAAATGCTTAACAAATCCGAGCAAGAAGTCAATGTAGCTGAAGCGTCGAAAAAGTCGAAGTTTAACGCAGTTGAATAGCTGAATCCTGCTCCATCCGAAAGGTATGTTTCACCAGCCACCAATTGAGGGGGTAAGGCTGTCCAGGTATGTGATAAATAATTTCCGTTTAGTGTTACGGGTTCACCCAAACACGTGGTGATATCGTCCATGTTCGGGAAAGTAGGAATGGTAGAAACCAATACTTGAAGAGGGACAGTGTTCAAGCTTTGGCAACCGTTGTCATCTTGCACAGTAAGGGTCACAACATATTCTCCAGGATCGTTGAACACGTGAGATACGTTCTGTCCACTAAGGCTGTCAATAGTTCCATCGTCGAAATTCCAGATGTATTGGTCTAGTGTAAATCCAGGTTGTGCAAACGAACCTGCACCGCTGAAATCAATCGCTGCACCTGCACAAACAGACACCGATTGTCCACCTGGTGATGGTGAAGTAATCGTTGAACTTTGTGAAGGAGGATCACACGGAGTGGTACAAATAATTTGAGCTTCAAAACCAGGAGAGCTTACGTTCGCTTGCCCGTTGTCTTGGAAAACAATGGTGATACAACCGGTAGGATTGTTTACGGTAGCGGTAACCTGAAGACCTTGCAGGGTGTTTCCTGTGTATGATCCCAATTGCGGCGCCGAGGTAGTTGGTCCGTCAAAAATGGTTAGGTAATCACTGTTGTTTGAATTCGGTGAAGTTTGCAACGCGAAAGCTGCGAAGTCTAACTGAATAACGTCGCCAGGATTCGACGGACAGATGGTCATAGTGTAGTTTGCATCTGTGTAAGGTCCTCCATCTCCATTGTCAACAAGCGTTGCACCGCAGGTAGCGATGGTGCTGTTTGAGATTAACACGTTCTGTGCTTGTGCTGAATAGACGAGCAAACAAGCAGCTACTAGTGTAATAAAATTCTTCATTCAATTCTGGTTTTTACTTAGACCAAATGATGATCTAAAAGGTTGCATCAAATTTCCTTTGAAACACGCGCGAAAGTAAGGTTTTTTCAAGCGTTTATCAAGAAAATAATTGTTCACAAAAAAGCCTTCCAAATGGAAGGCTAATTTGCTTTAGGAGTTTAGGTTTTGGTTAAGGTACAATAGTTAGGTTTCCGCTGTAGTAGCGTGGTGCGCTAGCACCATCTTCGCCATAGATTAAAACAATCCATGCGTATTTTTCACCAGGAGCTGCTTTCTTCCCATTCAAACACTCACCCGTCCAGGCTTTTTCTTTTTTCGTAGTTTCAAATACGATGTTTTGTCCATCGTAAATCACCATTTTGAATTTATTCGTTCCTTTCTTCAATGCCTCGGGCATGAATTTAAATCCTTTTACACTTACATGATCGTCGGCACCCAAGTTGAAGTCGTTGTTGATTTGAACGTATTTAACCGTCTCGTCGAAACATCCGTATTCATTGGTTACAGTCAATTTTACGTGTTGTTTTCCTTTTTGTCCGTAAATGATTTCTGGAGAAATCTCGGTCGAAGTTGTGGTTCCGAAGTGCCAAGTGTAAGAGTTGGCATCAGATGAAGTGTTCACGAATTTAGCACAAGGCTCACCCATTGGAGTATTTGTGAAGCGCCAGTCGAAATCTGCAGCTGGAGCAGGATTGATGCGAATCAAATCATGCATTTCAGTGGTTGAGATTTGTCCTGTTTTCGGATTGGTAATCGAAAGAGATACATCGAAGGTTCCTGAAAGCTTGTACACGTGTTTCGGATTGGCATCCAATGAGAAACTACCGTCACCAAAGTTCCAAATGTAACTTCCGTCTTTCGGTGAGTTTACAGATGCAAATTCAATTTCAGTACCAGCGCATCCGGTGCGAATGCTTGGTTGAATGGTTAACTCATTTGATTTTGGAGCTTCAACAGTTGATGTAGAAGAATTATTATTCGAGTTATTCGCGTTAGTAGAGTTAGATGAGTTTCCTGCAGAGCTATTCGATGCATTACCAGAAGCATTGTTGCTCGCATTCAATTGAGCGGTTGTCAATTGATTTTTGATTCGCTCTAAGGTAGAGTTGGTTTTACCCTCTGTATTTGCAGATGAGTTAGAGTCTGAAGCGGTGGAAGCGTTTGTGCCTTCCTGTGAAGAGTTCGAATAGTCACTAGCGCTGTTGGTTGATGAGTCTGAATTATTTAACGCAATTCCTGAAGTAGTTGAGTGTCCTGCATTTCCTGTCGCATTTTGATTGCGTTGGAAAAAGAAGAATAGCCCGGTAATAAATCCAATTAACACAATAGAAGAAAACGCCCAGAAAGTAAGGCTGGTTAGAAGGCGTTTGCGAAGCAAACGGCGACTAACACCTGTCCATCCAGCCTCGCTGTATGGCAGCTCGTAGTTCTTGTAAGAATCTACTAGTTTCTGTTCGAATTTGTCCAACGGCTTGTCACTCATTGGTTTTGGCTTTATTGTTTAATAATAGTTTACGCATGTTCTTTTTGGCTTTAGCGAAGTTACTTTTTGAAGTACCTACACTTATTCCAAGTTGGTCGGCTATGTCTTGATGGGAAAAATTCTCGAAAACGTACAAGTTAAATACAGTACGATAGACTGGGGAGAGAAGTTGCATGGCTGCAACAATTTCGTGAGGTTGAAAATCGTAGTCTTCTTCGCCTCCTGTTCCTTCGTCGAAACTGTCCTCGGCTTCCTCGCGGAGAGCCGACGTGTTTTCGATGTCTATTTCGAAGTGATGTTTCTTCTTGCGATAATAATCAATAGCGAGGTTCACCATGATGCGTCTTATCCATCCTTCAAAGGATCCATTTCCTTCGTATCTACTCAATTGAGAAAATACTTTGATGAATCCGTCCTGTACAATGTCTTTCGCCTCGTCAGCAGAACTTGCGTAACGCAAGCAAACCGCTTTCATTTTTCCATAATACATCTTATAAATAGCCTGTTGGCTTCGGCGGTCTCCTTTGAGACTGCCTTCAATCAGTTTTTGCGTTGCATCTGCTGTTGACACCAAATTTTGCTATTAGACGTGAAAAAATGTAATGGGTTGCCTGTCCAAAGATACACCTTCTGGTTTTAATCAATTTTCACTTCCCGTTCACCTTAGTCAGATTAGGTGTATTTTTGCAGTATGGCACGTGTGGTAGTTGGACTTTCAGGGGGTGTAGATTCGGCGGTGACCGCTCATTTGCTCATTGAGCAAGGGCATGAGGTTATTGGCGTGTTCATGCGTAATTGGCACGACGAATCGGTGGTCATTAATAATGAATGTCCGTGGATCGACGATTCAAACGATGCTATGCTTGTGGCCGAGCACTTGGGGATTCCCTTTCAAGTTTTAGATTTAAGTGAGGAATACCGCAAACGGATTGTCGAATACATGTTTCGGGAATACGAGATGGGAAGAACGCCCAATCCCGATGTTCTGTGTAACCGAGAAATCAAATTCGATGTGTTTCTTAAAGCAGCAGAACAGCTTAAAGCCGATTTCGTCGCCACCGGTCATTATTGTCGCAAAACAGAAACGGTAGAGAACTATGAGGTTGTCTATCATTTATTGGCAGGGGTAGATGGAAACAAAGATCAAAGCTATTTCCTCTGTCAACTGAATCAATACCAATTAAGCAAAGCGCTTTTCCCCATTGGCGAGCTGACCAAGCCCCAAGTGCGTGAAATTGCCAATCAACTGAGTTTACCTAATGCCAATAAAAAGGATTCGCAAGGACTCTGTTTTATAGGTAAGGTGAAATTGCCGGTTTTCCTTCAACAACAATTAGAGCCTAAAAAGGGACGTGTGCTTCGAATCAAGGAGTCTTATTTACCTGCTTTGAACGATTGGATGAACAGAACCGCTTCCGATTTAAATACCCAATGTGAGGCGTGGAATTTTACGGAAGACATGGGTGAACTGGTCGGAGAACATAACGGAGCGCATTATTATACGGTAGGTCAGCGACGTGGATTGGGAGTGGGCGGACAAGCCATTCCCTTGTTCGTGGCGGCTATTGATGTCGAAAAGAATATTGTCTATGCCGCCCAAGGCGAGCATCATCCTGCCTTATCTCGTCAGGGAGTTTCAATTCGAAAGGAGGAAATCCAATGGATTGTTCCTTCTTATGCTATGAATCCGGGTGAATTTTTAGAGGTTGATTGTCGTATTCGTTACCGTCAACCTTTATTTAAAGCGAAAGTCACCACCGAGGGAGAACGCTATTTTGTTTTGTTCGATAAACATCAATTTGGCATTGCTAAAGGTCAATTCGCCGCATTCTACGTAGGCGAGGAGTTGGTTGGTTCAGGACCAATTCTCGACTGATTGTCAGCTTGTTAATAATTAGGCAACCATTTCCGGTCACATTTGGTCTTGGATATCAGTAACCTTACTATATTTAAAAAAAACTAAACCTTATGAAACCAACCTTACGCTTAATTCTTGCGGTAGTTTTTATGGGTATGTCGTGGCTTGCATCAGCGCAAGTGGACACTACCTGTACACTCATATCGTACAGCATGACTCCGGGAACTTACCCGAATGAAGTTTCTTACACTATTTCTAATTCAAACGGTGCTGTCGTATTTCAAGGCAACGCAGGTGTATTGCAAGGTACCATCTGCTTACCAGCGGATTGCTACACCGTGAGCATGTACGATTCATTCGGAGATGGATGGAACGGTGCGGCATTGAATATTTTTGTTATGGGTGGAAGTACCTATACAGCATCTCTTCCTTACGGAAACACAGGGGTAGCTCAATTTGGTATTGGCACCGATTGCGGTTCACCAAGTGTTCTCGGATGTATGGATCCTTCAGCAATGAACTACGATCCTAATGCAAACAACAACTACGGTTGCCAATACGGCGGATGTACAGATAATGCAGCGATTAACTTCGATCCTACAGCAACTACAGACGATGGTTCTTGTGAATACTGCACTACCGGTGTAGTTTCTAACTTATATATCTGCACCTTCTCTAACGGTAACCAAGTTTCTTTGATCATCGTTAGCGCAGAAGGCGACACTGTTTTCCAATCTCCAACCTTGAACAACGGTCAAATCTTTAACGATGTTCTTTGTCTTCAACCGGGAACTTGTTACACCGCTATCATGTCTAACAACACAGGTGCGAACGGATGGTACAATGGTTATTTCTGGGTGAACAACGGACAAGTTCAAGTTATTCATACGGGTCTTACTTCAAGCAATTATCAAGAAGTTCAATTCAGTATTGATGGTAGTTGCGGTGATGTATTCGGATGTACCAATGAATTGGCTTCCAATTACAATCCATTAGCAACGATCGATGATGGTTCTTGTCTTCTTGTTTCTGGTTGCACTGATCCAACAGCTGTGAACTACAACCCAGAAGCTGTAATCAATGATGGTTCTTGCTTCTCAGGTTGCCCAGATGGAAACATGTTAACCCTTTCATTCAATCCTGGAACCTTCGCTAATGAAGCTTCTTTCGCTATCGCAGATTCTTCTGGAAACATCGTGATTTCTGTGGCGAATGCCGTTTCAAATGCTTGGAGTGAATATTTCGCTTGTGTGAACACAGGATGTTACACCGTGAACATGTACGATACCTTCGGTGACGGATGGGACGGTGCTTCTATCAGCGGATTGAATGTAAGCTATAACAACGCTTCTGTAGGTTCTTTTGATATGTTGACTGGAACAGTTGCCGTTGACTACTTCGGTATCAACACCGTTGGTTGTGGTACTCCACAGATTGATTCATGTTCAACGTCTATTGAACTAATTGCCGATTCTTTAGTGAATGCTCCAAACACGGTGTTTGTTTACTGGGATCAAGATTTAACCGATGTAGTTGGACTATCATGGTCATTCGGTGATGGAGCTGTGTCTTCAGATCCTTTCCCAACTTACTATTACGATTCAATTGGAACTTACACCTTGTGTGTATATGTATATTTCGCTGATGGTTGCTCTGCAACAGATTGCTTGACGTTCACTATCGATGAAAACGGGTCTTATGGTCCTGGTGGAATTCAATCTCAAGGTTTCTACTTGAACATTGTAAACACAATTCCTAACGGAGTGGAAGAGATGAATAACCTTGCTGGTCAAGTAAGTTTATATCCAAATCCTGCTAAAAATAACTTAACTGTTGAAGGTTCAAACCTTGATGCAGGTAAGAACAGTATCGTGCGTATCTATTCAGCTGAAGGTCGTGAAGTGTATACCAATGTATTCGCTACAGGAGCTACCTCTCGTAAGATGAACATTGACGTGAACAACTTGAGCGCTGGATATTATATCCTATCATTCCAAAACGGAGAGAACGTTCAACGTATGCCTTTCGTTAAAGAATAATAAATTAATGTTTGATTAAAAGAGGGGCCTTTGGGCCCCTTTTTTTTATGTGTGAACAATAGACTTGAAACCACGCACGTTGCTCTTTCAAATCTGCAAGATCATGAACAAGTTTCAAATTATCGCCACCGGCTTACTCCTATTCCTAGGGGTTCAAGCGTGTAAAAAAGACACCACCGCAACCATTAGCTGCTCTGGAGTTAGTCCAACGTACACCACAGACATTAAACCGATTTACGATTCCTACTGCGCCACGTCTGGATGTCACAGCTCATCGTCAGGTGCTGCAGGGATTAAATTGAATTCATACTCGAACAGTATTGCGGCTAGCGATTCACGCATTCTAGGAAGTGTGCAGCATTCTTCGGGCTATAACGCCATGCCAGAAGGCTCAGCGAAATTGTCTGATACTCAAATTCAGAAAATCTACTGCTGGATTCAGAATGGAAAACCACAGTAGGAATTACATTCCTCCATGCGGTGGCATCATATGACCGGGCGGCATTCCTTTTGGTGGCCCGTCGTGCACATCAACATTACCCGCTTTGAAATTCTTGAAGGTATAAGTTAATGTAAGTAGGCCATAGCGTTGCAAAGTGGTTGTGCGGCTGTCTTCGGTGTAAAGCGAATTGATACTTCGGGCCAGACTGATGTTTTGTTTCAAAATATCGAAGCACGATGCTTTTAGCTCAAAGGCATTTCCCTTTCCGAATTTGTATCCGATATACGCATTCCATAACAAGTAATTCTGACGCTTGGCTTGCGAAAGTCCGACGTAGTAGTTTTGATTCACGTCGGTATTGATGACGATCTTCTTCAAAACGATGATATTCACTTTACCACTAAAGGTCTGCTGAACGTATTGGGTATTGGCTTGCGTAAGCACGGTGTTTTTCACATCGTTTAACGATGTGTTGTAACTCAACGTAAAGTCTATTGCTTCACTGACATTGCTGCTCATGCTTAATCCACCGTTCATTGCGGCGTTATTAGCGTAATTCATGGTTCCATTCATCATAGCTGGGATGTGCGAATAGGTAAGGCCGCCTGTTACATTAAAATTGCTCTTGATTTTTTTAATTGGCGTCCCGTACATTCCAAAGAATCTTCCTGAATAATAATTGTTGAAATTCGTTGGGGTCGAAAGCTGCGCGCCTTGTGCGATACGAATCGATTGAATTTCGGTATCTTGGGTGAAATAGGTGATGGCGTTGCCGATGTAATTCGTGGTTTGTGTTCCAGAAAGGGAGATCATAAAGTGTTTCTCACTTTCAGGAATGCGCTTGTTGAATCGGATAGAGAAGGTATTGTCGCGCGATTGCTGCAAATTGCTATTTCCTCGTTTGACGAATAGTGGATTTGACACGTCTAATACATCTTGCAATTGGGTAATACCTGGTGCGTTGGTAGTTGAATTTATGGAAATATTCAGACGTGCTTTCGATTCAAAGCGTTTGGTGTAGGAAAGATTGGGAAGCACATTGTTGAAGGTGCGAGAAGTGTTGCTAGCAGAAGGATAGGTTTGATTTCCGACCAATTGACTTTGTTCGAAATCAGTCCCAATACTAAAGTCCGTCTTGTCCGTAGCGTAGCGATAGCTTATTCCTCCTGCATACTTATTATAATCGAATGAGTATTTATTCGATAGAGGGGCGTAGGTATAGAATCCGCTCACCAAATCATCGGTTATTTTTTCTGAGTTGTTGTGTTGCCACGATGATTTGACGTTAAATACCAACAAACTCTTTTTGCCTAACGGCTCCGTGTAGTTCAAGGTTGGAGTCACGGTGAGTGTTTGTGCGTTACTGTTGTATTGTTGTTTAATGAGTGCGGTAGAATCGTTTTGAAGGAAGTAGGTGGAAGAAGAGTTGTACGTTCCAGAACCCAATCTGTTGTTTAATGCAGTGTTGATATTGAGGGAAGAGGTGCGTCTGGCTTTTTTGAATCGATGTTGCCATTGCGTGTCGTTGGTCAGATTGATTCCCGCGCTTTTTGAATTGTTGGAATTGCTTGTGGCTATTGTCGATTCTGCATTGCTAAAGCGGACGGTTTGTCCCGTTAATGAGCTTGTGGCGTTGTATGCCTGACTGGTGAAGCGGGTGTTCGAGATGAATTTATTCATTGTGTCCGGAGCATATTCAATCTTGAACATTCCCCTGTGATTCAAATTGGTTGTGTAAGTTGAATTGTCTTGCTTATACGTTTGATTATCGTCAGTGAAATAATTTCGAATGACATTACTGTTGTTGCTGTTTTCACTTTGATTGAAAAAATAATTCCCATTGATAGTCACTTTCTTTCCCCACGAATTATTGTAATTCAGTCCAGCTGCACGCGTGGTGGTAATTCCATTTTGTTGTCCAGTGAAGGCATTCGACATGGCACCACCACCTCCGCCGCCACTGCCTGGTCCGCCGCCGCTTCCCATCATATTCATGATGTCTGACATGCTGAAGTTTTGTTGGTTGATGTTATTCATCATACCGATGACTGAAATGCGACGTTGATTTTTGAATGAGTTCAGATTGAATCCACCGTTGTATTTATCGTTGGTACCATAGCCAGCGTAAACCTTTCCAAACTCTCCAATCTTCCGATCGCTGCGCGTTCTGATGTTGATGGTTTTTTCTGCATTGCCATCGCGGAATCCGCCAAATTCAGCCTGATCGGTTTGTTTGTCGAACACCTGCATGCTTTCAATCATGTCGGCTGGCATATTGCGCAGGGTAGAGGAAGGGTCGTCGCCGAAAAAGGGTTTTCCATCGACGATGACTTTTTTGATTTCTTCGCCGTTGGCTTTTACCGTCGTTCCATCTACCGTCATCCCGGGCATTTTCTTTAAAAGGTCTTCGGCTGTGGCGTCTGGATTGGTTTTAAACGCGGCTGCATTGAACTGTACGGTATCGCCCTTTAATTCCATGCGAGGAAGAAGGGTTTTGATTTCAATTTCCCCCAACATCATTCCGTGTAATTTAAAATCTTGATGCTCTAGGTTCGCGTGCAAATCAGTAATGATAATGCTGTCTGGTTGGTGACCAACGAAATAGGCGTAGAGGATGTAGTTGCCAGGGACAATTTGTTTGAAGGAATAATTTCCTAATTCATCGGAAGTAGCTGAAGTGACCAATCCGTGGTCGTTGAATCGCGTTAATGCAAGGGTAGCGCTAACGACAGGTTGGTTATTGTTGTCTGAAATGACGGTTCCAGTAATTGAAAAACCGGGTTTGCCTTGCGCTTGAACATGAAGATGGAAACATCCCAAAAGGATAGTGAATAGAAAAAGCTGGATTGGTTTCATTGCAGTATTTGAGGGGCAAATATCGGAGTAGTTTAATGCTATTCGATACTCTTGCTCAGTATCTTCGGACAAATTTCAATTATGAATTGGTTCGGAGCCTCACAAGAGCTTTTGCCATACCGTGTGAATGTTCAGGGAAGCAAGGCTATTGTTGGTGTTGCGGTAATATAGGAATTGACGTGTAAATAAAAAATCCCGAATTGCTTCGGGATTTTGTGACTATACTTTTTCACCTTTCATCATTTTGTTCCAATAGAGATGCGGAAGAATGTGTTTCTTCAATATCCATAGTCGCCACAATTGTTTCGCACTGTCGGTGATAAAGAGGTTTTTTAATTTAGGATCGGGAGTGAATTTGTTGTTGTAATCAAATTCGGCCAATACCATTCTGCCGTATCCGGTTACCAAAGGGCATGAGGAATAGCCATTGTATCTTTCTTCTGAGATGCTATTCGATTTTATCATCGCATTGATATGTTCAAGAACAATTGGAGCTTGTTTACGGATAGCAGCCCCAGTCTTTGCAGTTGGTAGGGCGGCAGCATCACCAATACCAAAGATGTTATTGAATTTTTTATGTTGTAAAGTGTGAATGTCAACATCTAAGAATCCGCCTTCATTGGCTAATTCGGTGTTCAGACGAATAAAGTCAGGAGTTTTTTGTGGCGGAACAATATGTAGGAATGAAAACGCTAACGTAAATTCTTTCGCCGCATCGTTGAATTGCGCAGTAGGTTCACTTTCTTTAATTGCATTCCACTCTTCATCGGTACCGTTGAGTTTGAAAGTGATTGTTTTGTTTAGCGCATCGATTCTTACGGGGGCACACTTCGTTTTAAAATGTATTCCGTAGTCTTTAATGACTTTTTCTAGTGTTTCTCTAATTTCGGGCACACCGAAAATGACTCCACCGGGAGAGATGTAGTGCACTTCTATATTTTTTAATTTACCATGTCGACGGAAATGGTCTGCCCCTAAATAGGCTGCTTTTTGAGGAGCGCCACCGCATTTAATGGGTGTTCCGGGCATGGTATAGATGGCTCGTCCTGATTGCACATGTTGCACTTGGTGCCAAGTTTCTTCCGGGTCGGTGTAATTGCTACAAGCGACTTTTTTATCTAGTGCTTCTCTAAGTCCGGGAATAGCATCGAGGTCATTGAGTACACCGGGTGACACCACCAGGTAATCGTAGGTGAAATGGTTGTTCGCATTTGTGACCAGGGTGTTTTTCTCAGGGTGTATTTCATGCGCCATTTCTTTAATCCATTTGACGCCACTGGGGATGTAGTCTTTGTTTGGGCGGCGGGTTTTCTTCATATCGAAGGCACCGGCGCCGACAAGGGTGTAAGCGGGTTGATAGATGTGAGTTTCCGAGGCATCGACGATGGCAATCGTCAAACCCGGATTGGCTTTTTTCATTTGTGCAGCGACCATGATCCCTCCTGTGCCGGCACCGATAATTAGTAGGTTGTAATGCATGGAGTGAATTTCAACAAACCTCCCAAGAATGATGTGACGTGTGTTACACAGGGAAAATATCCTAAGGAAACCTTTAGAAAGCGAAAATCCCGAGGGGACTCGGGATTGATTGTGGAGATACTTTTAGAATTGGGTCGTGCCAACTTTTGTAAAATTTCTAAACGAATTCAAAACGGCAGGGGCAAAGCCTTGATGGGATTGAAAAGAAAATTTTTTAACAGGATTATTTCTATTCGAATTTATTCACAGTTGAAAAGTATTTCGAGCTTTTGCCTAAAGTGCATTCTAGTTTTATTCCCCCAATTTCTATTATTCGATGCAATTAAGTTTTAAAAATTTAGCCCCTCTTCCTGGTGAGTTTTGCTTTGATCTTTCTCAAACCAATATCATCATCAATAAAAATGATCAAGTCGCCACTGCGCTCAGGCATTTTAGTGATATCATGTCGTGGTCACTTTCTCATCAAACCACCATCGCTCCCAAGCATGTAAATCCGCTGTCGTATATTAAGAAGTACATGGTGGACGAAACGCAGCCTGTCCACCTCGGATATAAACGAAACACCGGTTTCGGAGAGGTAGAGGGGAAGTTTGAAATTGGATGGGATAGCGAAGCATCCATCGGGATTATTCAATACGTTTCATTCCTTTTCAAGGGGAATAAGATGTTTGAGCGAAGAATGGGGGATAGTTATTTGTATCTCGACGGGATGCAAGATTTTATGCAAAGCTTCAATGCCTTTCAAGATCAGGAAGAAGAGTCGACAGATACAACACAACAATTTCTGAATATGATGTTTCATTTTGAAGCTGAGGATGATTATGCCCTGAAGCTAGCGGGAAAGGAAGAGCGCGTCATTCATAGGAAGGTTGAGAAATTTGATCCAAAGAATTTGCAACGCGTTTTCTTACTTGACGACCAATTGGAAAAATTCTTTAGTGACGAAAGTGATTTGGACTTGAATCATCACATCAGCGGCATATTGTTTCAACTTTCGTATCAAATGCCCATTTCCATGTGTACGCACTACTTCAAGTTGCGCGTTACGGACGCGACTAATTTCTCGGCCAGAGAGAAGAGAAGCTCATCGCATGAAATGGTGGCCTTGTATTCCATGATTTCATCAGAGAAGACTGTTCGTTTGCTGAAAGGATTTAAGTTGCCTATTGTTCAGTTTAAGCCAATATTAGATGATCAAGGATTTTATTTGGCCGACGCTTTTGTTTTTGAAGATGAGCAAGGCGTTTCCAAGAACATTTCTGTATTGAGTGTCGAGGATCAAGTACTGATATATCTGTTCGTTAAATTGGTGAATTTCGAAAGGGAAACGAGCTCGTACATGACAATTTTCGATGAATCGCGTTTAGTGGATTTATCGAATTTAGAATACTTCGTCACGCCAGAGCGCACGGCGGAATTGTACGCCTTGTTGCGTAGTGAATTTCCTCAGTTTCGATTTTTGTTTAGCACGAAGCGAATCAGTTTCATTTCGGAATTGACTCGTGAGGGAAAGGATAAGGATGAGATGTATAAGGGCATTAATCTTTTCAATTGCCATTGGAAAGGTGAGGGGGTGAGTATTACCAAACATCGCGTTACGGATAGCGGTGAAGTCTTTCCTCGAATCAATGAGATTCATTATTTGAACGGTATGTTTTTAAATTAGGATAGATGACGGAACAACTCACCTTAGCCATAGAGCCTTCGCCAATGACTCAGCGGGAGGCATTTATTCAGTACATGGAAATGATGGATATTGACATGCTTGATGCGTTATTGGAGCGAGAGAAATACATGGATATGTGGAAGGCTGTCTTTTTCCGGAAGTTGAACGGCGCCTTTGAGATGATGAAGGAAATGGGGGATACCCGATTGAAGGCCCAGCGGGGAGTGTGTGTGGGAAAGATCTGTGAGCACTTTTACGAGCGAGGCTTAGATTTCGTCGGGAATAAATCGAATTACAGAATCTCTCTGGTTATCTCATCTACCAACGGCTTAGTAACCGACATCTCCGAATGCCATCGATTCATCAATCCCAAAATCCCGAAATATGATGTGTCGAAGGTTATTGTTTCTTTTATGCCTTGAATAAATTTAGTAGAGTATGAATAGTTTAAATAGATTTCAACGAGCTCAGGAAGGAGAATTTGGTTGGGAACGTGCATTAAGTGAAGTTCAGGCAGGTAGAAAGTTAACGCATTGGATTTGGTACATTTTTCCTCAATTGAAGGGCCTAGGCACCAGTTACAATTCTTCGTTCTATGGAATAGTTTCACTACAAGAAGCTAAAGATTATTTGAATGACACTGTCTTGGGTGCTAGACTTTATGCGATAACAGAAGTAATACTTGGACTGGAAGTAAATGATCTAAGAGAAGTCTTTGATGGTGATTCTCGAAAAGTATGGTCGAGTATGACCTTATTTGCCATCGCTGCTGGAAAATCAACAAGTGTTTTCCAGCAGGTATTGGATAGGTACTTTGAAGGCCGATTGGATCAACGAACTGTTGCTATGGTTACCTCATTAAATTGAAAACGTTGAAAAATCGAAATTCTATAGCTTTACACCATAATCCTTTCTACTAAAATTTGAAATAATCACATTGAAAAAACATCCACACGATAATTGGGGCGAATACTATGATTTCGTCTATGAGCGATCTTTTGGCAGCTATTATGAGGGCTTGACGCAAGCAACTTTACAAGTTATTTCATCCATTGAGCCAAGAGGGACTATAATTGATTTTGGTGCGGGAACCGGACGGATTTCAATCCCATTGGCTAAGGATGGATATTTTGTTCAAGCGGTTGAAAAGAGCTTTGGGATGGTGAATGAAATGAGAAGGAAAGCCAAAGGACTAAAATCGATGTTAAATATCCAAAACTCGTCAATCGCAGAGTTTCAAGGTGAGTCTTCGGATTTGTGCTTGTCTTTGTTTACGGTTTTAAGTTACTCTATTAGCGAGGAGGAACTCATAAAGAATATTGAAGTTATCAGTCGCGCGGTTAAACCAAATGGACATTTCTTTTTTGATTTACCCACATCCTTTTTTTTTAGAGTTGGTCAATTGATAAATATTGATTTTCCCGATCTGAAAAGGGTAGTGGAGATTTCGGAAGGGCCAGAAGAGGATGTGTATGTATACCACGAGCGTTGCAGTGGACTGTTCAACGGAAATGAGTTTAGCTATGAAGATGATTTCAAAATCAGATATTGGGATTGTGATTTTGTGGGTCAGTTACTTACGGAACACGGTTTTATAGATACGACACAAGTTTTCCCGCAATTCATTTCAACAGGATCTAATTACAAATTATATAAAAAGCAATGAAGAAATTTAACTTAGAAATATTTGACGGACACCCGATAATTCAAGACGGAGAAAACAGAATACTGATTGACACTGGCGCACCTTCAACGATTCATGTTGCGGATAACATTTCGTTTGGTGGGGAACTGTTTAGTTGTTCTGAAAATTATATGGGGTTGACTGCGGCAAGTCTATCAGAGCATTTAGGTACAAAGATAACCACCTTACTTGGCACCGATATCCTTTCGGAATTTCGGATATTGTTTGATTATCGAAACTTAGAAGTGAGTTTTTCTAAGGGAGAGATTCAATTGGGAGGTGAACAATTTGAGCTTTCAAACTTTATGGGAATACCTATTATTGAATTACTTGTGGGCAACCAAAGGAAAAAGTTCTTTTTAGACTCAGGCGCTAAATTGTCGTATTTGTCTCAGAGTGTTACGAATTCTTATACGAGCGTAGGTAAGGAGGAAGACTTTTATCCTGGAGTAGGGAAGTTTGAAACGGATTGTTTTGATATACCCACTAGGTTAGGAGAAGTCGAGTTTGTAGCCAGATATGGAAACCTTCCCTCCTTATTGCAGATGACTTTGATGTTAGGCGGCACCGATGGAGTAATTGGATATGATTTCTTCAGCAATTTTAGAGTTCTTTTAGATTTGCGTGGAAATAATTTGATAGCGGTCAATTGATTGTCATAATCAGATAATGTTTATTTTAGTGATGGAAATGCGATGAGCTAATTGTAGTGTAATTTTTGAAAACAGAACGAACGATAGTAAAAAATGTTGTTAGCATCATTTATATATTGGTAAAACGAAATTAATTCAAAAAAAATATTTTAGAAGGAATAAGGCAGCTGAGTTTTATTAATATTATTATCTAATGAAGCAATTGATTGCAGGTAGCGTTATTGACAATCTTTTTGATGTATTTGAAAAAAACACATCTGAGAGAAATGCAGCTCATAAACTAGCCAAATGGCTCTCTCACTTTTATTTTAAGAGTAAATCAAATTTCGAAAATAAGGAGTTTGAATATAATTCAAATATAGCGGTAATTTTAAATCTTCTGCAAAGAGGCTTGCCTACCAAATTGAACTTCCATGCATTAGAAAGTTTGATTGATAAATCAGATGTTTTTAAATGGAATACCAAAGATGATAGTTCTTTCGCACTTACTATTGAAGACAATAAGGAAGAAGTGGCAGAACTTATTTTTAAAAGTTTACACATCATAGATCCAAGGCTTAAACTAGGAGATTTAAATTCCAATTACAAAGAGTCTTGGGAAAGACTTGGAAGTGAGTTTGAGGAAAACTTCCTGTTTAACCATCTGCCTAATAATATATCGAAGAATGGAGCTTTTATTATTCAGTTAATAGCTTCACAAAGAAGTATTGGCAGCATAGTATCTGGAAGTATAAACACCAATAATCTACAGAAAAGAATACAGCAAAATTTTGATGAGCAAAGAACTGACTTCTCAATTGAGTTTCCTTACTATGAATCTAATAAGCCAAAAGGTATTGTAATTGAAATAGATGGATCTCAACATCAAAACCCAGAGCAACAATTTTTAGACACAGAACGAGACAAAGCAGTAGCAAATAGCGGATGGAATAATACATTAAGGATAAAAACTTCTGAATTCAAAACTACTCAAATAGCAGACAAAATAAAGTCTCTATTTGTTCCGGCAGTATCAAATGACTATGTGAAAATAACTGCAAGAAATTATGTTGAACCGAGCTGCGGCACTTCGCTTGGTTTAGATATTTTGCAGTTCACATTAATTCCATTTGGTATTTCGCGATTTCAACGTGCATATTTAGAATACTTAGCCTACAATGCATCAATACTTACAAAAAAGTCTAAAGTAAAAGTTGCGGTAATTGAAAGAGACATTCCCTGTGCAAAACTTGCATTGGATGATCTAGATGTTTTGATTCAATCACTAAATGAACTCAGCCCAGAGAAACTAAACTTTCCTCAGGTTGAACTTGATGTATTTTCAACTGCTGAATTTATCAAGAGTAAATATCAAGTTGAAAACGCTAGACTCACCTCTGCTTTTGATAAAAACACAAAATATGATCTCGTAATCGATTTGTCGATTCTTGAGCGAGGAGAAAATCCCAATACAATAGCAACTAATTCAGACGAAATAATTACAATAAGATCCGTACACTATTTATCAGCTAAAAGACAAGTAGCTACGAATAGTTTAATTAGTTATAATCCATTCTGCAACTATTCAAATGACAAAGGAGGTTGGGAAATTTCAGATACCAATTTTAAGAGTGGAATCGATTATTTACTCAAATCTGTTTTTAGAAAAAAAGAGTTTCGCCCAGGACAACTTCCGATAATGCACAATGCACTGCAATGCAAAAGCGTAATTGGACTTTTACCTACCGGTGGAGGTAAATCTTTAACTTATCAATTGTCTGCCCTGCTCCAGCCAGGTATTTGTTTAGTTATCGATCCTATCAGGTCATTGATGAAAGATCAGGTTGATGGTCTAAACAGAAATCTAATAGATTCTTGCGTATTCATCAATTCAACATTACAAGGGGAAGCGAAACGTAAAGCAATGCGACTGTTTGCTGAGGGAGAGGTTCAATTTGTATTCATTTCTCCCGAACGATTGCAGATGGAAGAGTTTAGATTGTTACTTGATGACATGTACGAGCAAGGACACTATTTCAGTTATTGTGTAATAGATGAAGCGCATTGTGTATCTGAGTGGGGACATGACTTTAGAACAGCTTATCTGAGACTTGGTGAAAACGCAATAAATTTTTGTAAAACTAAAAACCTTGACAGCCTTCCGCTTTTTGGCCTTACTGCAACAGCTTCCTACGATGTATTAGCAGATGTTCAGAGGGAGCTTTCAGGCAATGATGAAAGTAAGCGGCTTTCAGAAGAAGCCATAGTAAGATCTGAATATACGAAGCGGAATGAACTTCAATATATCGTTGAGGAAGTAACATTCCCCACCGAAGCATTAAATAATATTTGGGATCTAAAGAAAGAGCTTAGTTCAAAAAAGCAAGAACGAGTTAAGAGGCTATTAACAACTATTCCCAAAAAGATAGATGAATTTCATAGCAACCATGAGCTTGTATTTTCTGAAACTGATTGGGAAAATAATGATAAAAACGAGCAAGAAGCATACGATAAAATGCTAATTGAAAATTATAACCCAGCTAGATTTTATCAAGGAAAAAATGCTGCACTTATTTTCTGTCCTCATACCAAGGGATATTTTGGCGTTACAGATAAATTTAAGGTAAGTAGAAATGGAATGCCTGTTGAAAGACAAGGATATTACGACACTCTATCTTCTCAACCAGGAATAAATGCCGGTTATTTTATGGGATCTGGCAGTGATACTGATGGAACTGCTCAGGTAATTCAGGAAGAATCTTTTGATAACCAAGATAAATTTATTAATAGTGATTTGAATTTAATGGTAGCTACCAAGGCATTTGGTATGGGTATCGACAAAGAGAATATTAGATACACTATCCATGTCAATTACCCTAGTTCAATTGAGAGTTATGTTCAAGAAGCAGGAAGAGCAGGAAGGGACAGAAAATTAGCATTATCCTATATTCTGTTTAATGATCAAGAAGTAAAACTACCAATCGAAGAGGAACCAATTGACCATGACTTTGACATCAATATGTATTTTCACAAGAATTCTTTTAAAGGAGTTCAAAAGGAAATTGCAGTACTAGATGAGTTATTAACCGAAATATTTTTCCCTGACCGAACCTTTGAGTTGGAATATCTCATCAACAATGAATTTGATGAAAATGTAAAGTGTAATTATTGGGAAGGTGGAAACAATAAAAGATTATATATCAACCTCAATTTCAATGAGCCGCTTGGTTATATTGATTTAAGTACACTTAATGGATTTCCAGGCGGTAGTATTAATACAGAACTCAGCCACAAAATTTTTCCACTAATCAAAGACTACATTCTAAATCAAAACCTAAATGAGCCTGCATATTTATGGATTCAAAGAAGCGATAAACAAGCTGGTATTGAAGAAATATTAAAGTCAAAGAAAAATGGAGATAAGTTTTGTGTAACTGTTGGATTCTACAATAACGCAAAGGAGCGAGTAAAAACTATTACAAAATGGCTACATGATGTGTTGCACAATAGTTTCAATGAAGCCTTGGTTCAGAAAATGAGAGCGAATTGTACTGATGCAACCGCATTTATTGAAGAGGTATGTGAAAACTATCAAAAATTTACCGGTAAAGAACTGGACTTTGAAACATTTTGTAATAACAGAGATACTCAGAGAGGTGTTCCAAAAGGCACGGCATTTTCAAAATTCATGGCTTTGTACAATGGATATAGAGACAAACTAGATACTGAGAAAGCGATTTATCGTCTATCAACACTAGGAATTATTGATGACTATACTGTAAATTTTTCTACCAGTACATTCAATCTTATTGGAACAAAAAAAAATGAAAAGGAATATAAGGATTATCTAATCAATTATTTACTTAAATACTATTCTAAGAAGGCGACAGACTCAAAAATAAAAGGGTTAAGCAAAATTGATGAGCCAACAACATATCGTAAACATTTGAATTTCCTTGTTCATTTTGTTTATGATGAAATAGAGAAAAAGAGAAAAAGAGCCATGCATGATATGAAAGATGCATGCCGTTATGGTATTGAAAATGGAAGTATTGAACTAAAAGATTTCATCGACCTATATTTTAATTCAAAATATGCCAGAAAAGGATATGTTGTTAATGATTCAAACGCTTCACTTTTCGATCTTTTAGTCGGTGATAATAAAAAAGACGACAATATTAAATTTGTCTGGAATTTCATTGAATTAATGGATCTTGATAAGCCTGCTTCACAAATAGACAATTACAAACATTTAAGGGGTGCTTGCTCAAGATTATTGAGATCACAGCCAGATAGCTATACGCTCCTGTTATTAAATGCTTTTACGCTTTACATGCTTGAATTCAAGAACCCTCGTTATTTGCAGGAGGCTGAAAATTTATTACTGCATGCTTTTTCTCAAATCGAAGAAAAAGAATCCAACTTAACAGACAAGAAGCTTGAAGAAATCTATAATCAATTTACCGAATTGATGTTGGATAAAAATCTTGAACTAGAAACTCAAATGAAAAAACATGGTTTTGAATTCGACTTTGATTCCATCATGATCAAGCGATACTTGCAACCTCTGAAAAACGCTAAAAATACACTTGTTAAACTGAACGAAATTTTAAATTAATATGGCCAATCCTATTGTACAACAAATTAACGCTGAGCTTTCCGAGCTCCAGAAGGAACTTGCGAAATTTAAAGATACCGTGGACTACTTAAATGGAGCAAAAACAGCAGTCAAAGATGCGGTTGTTAAGGTTAATCACTCTGAAGCTCATTTCAATAAGAAAGTTGAGGAACTGAAATCTACATACAATTCGATAATTGGATTGAGAGATTCTGTTTCATCAGTAATGAAAAAGCTCGACACAATCAATTTTCCTGAGCGATTAGATAATATTGAGAAAACGGTAAAGCTTACAATCGTTTCATTAGATGAGACCAAGAAACAAACAATTGGTGAGGTTCAGAAAGCATCCGAAACAATTATCAAAGTTGATTTTGATAAAAAATTCAAAGAACTTCGTAATGTTGTGGACGAGGCGGTGAAGTCTAGTGATACGTTATCTGCAACAATAGAAAAGCAACAGCTTGGCGAGAAAGTTACTGATTTTGAAAAAGCTATTTCAAAAAGAATTCAGGAATCATACAAAGAGATTGAAAAAAATACCAAGCAGATTTCAACTGATTCAGCAAAGGCAATATTTGATTTGAATCTTCCTATCCGAATAGATAAACTAGATGCAAATATTTCTGGCATTTTAACAACTATCCAAAATCTACAGGGACGATTAGATTTAGTAGAAAGGAATTTCAGTGATAAATTGAAGGACTCCAACGATAGGCAAAAGTTGGCGTTGAGCGAATTGAACAAAGATTTAAATGAAAAAAATCAGACTGCTCTTGTTGCGATATCTGGTTTAGAACAGAAGATGCTCTCCATTGAAAAGAGCCAAAGTAATAGAACAATTATTACATGGGTCATACTAGCAGCTGGATTTGCTGCGGTAATTCTCTTGTGCAAAAAATAGATTCTAATCTAATTAGTGTAAGCACCCCTGAAAACCAAACACCCAAAAAAATGGAACAAAAAAAAATCCCGAGGGGACTCGGGATTGATTGTGGAGATAATCGGATTCGAACCGATGACCTCTTGCATGCCATGCAAGCGCTCTAGCCAACTGAGCTATACCCCCATTGCGGCGCGAATATACGCCTTAACTCTTTTTCCTCCAACAGTCTTTCACGTGATCGTCAACCATGCCCACCGCCTGCATAAAGGCGTAACAAATCGTTGATCCGCGAAACTTGAAGCCCAACTTACCCAATTCCTTACTCATCGCATCACTCACTGCTGTGGTAGCCGGTATCTCTGATAAACTCTTGCGCTTATTATCAATAGTCTTGTGATTCACAAACTTCCAGATGTAGGCGTCGAAACTGCCATATTCCTTCTGCAATTGCAAATACAATTTTGCATTCACTATGGCAGCTTGGATTTTTGATCGGTTGCGAATTATGCCTTCGTCCTGCATCAATCGCTCTACGTCGTCTTCCGTGAACTTGGCGATTTTCTTCGCGTCGAAATTCTTAAATGCTTTTCTGAAATTTTCACGCTTCTTCAACACAATGTGCCAGCTGAGGCCGGCTTGAAACGATTCCAATATCAAGAATTCAAACAGCTTCGCGTCGTCATGAACAGGAACTCCCCATTCTTCGTCGTGATAGCGCTGGTACAATTCATCTTTCATGCACCAGGCACAACGCTGCTTTTCTTTCGCCATCTTATTTCTGTCTGAAATACAAGCGCACAGGTACTCCAGTCAATCGGAAGTTCTCGCGCAATTTGTTTTCTAAGAATCGTTGGTAAGATGCCACCACGTTTTGCGGTGTGTTACAGAAAAAGGCAATAGCCGGAGACTTCGTTGGTAACTGCGTGATGAATTTAATCTTCACTTCCTTGCCTTTAACAACAGGCGGAGGGAAGTTCTGAATTATAGGCAACATGATGTCATTCAATTTTGAAGTAGGGAAGTGCTGCAAGCGATTTTCATAGACTTCCAATGCTGCTTCCAATCCTTTTAATATACGTTGCTTGGTAACGTTCGAGGTGAAAATAATAGGCACATCTGTAAAGGGCTGGATGCGTCTTTTAATTTCCTCAGTCATGACTTGAACCGACTTGTGGTCTTTTTCAACCATGTCCCACTTGTTCACCAAAATAACAATCCCACGATTCGCTTCAGTGATTTCACCAAAGATGGTTAGGTCTTGCTTGGTAATGCCTTCGGTAGCGTCGATTAACAACATGCATACGTCTGATTGACGAATCGCCTTGATGGTACGAATGGCTGAGAAATACTCAATGTCGTCTTCCATCTGTTTGCGCTTGCGCAATCCTGCTGTGTCAATCAAATTCAATTCTTTTCCAAACGCGTTGAAATAGGTGTGCACCGCGTCGCGCGTGGTACCTGCTACTTCCGATACAATACTGCGCTCTGATCCCAACAGGGTGTTAAGCAAGGTTGATTTTCCTACGTTCGGACGACCAACGATGGCAATTTTCGGTAAGTCACCCA
>Ga0172367_10001675_pt1 | contig 31554 bp, 54 predicted proteins | sample Lak10m_FD_114542 | JGI IMG/M metagenome (GOLD analysis project Ga0172367, IMG submission 114542) | Freshwater microbial communities from Kabuno Bay, South-Kivu, Congo - kab_022012_10m | ecosystem: Environmental > Aquatic > Freshwater > Lake | place: Democratic Republic of the Congo: South-Kivu...
AGAAGTTTTAAGAACTGAAAATGTTACTTGGCCTTATGAACCAAACCAACATACATACCAACAAAGAGTAGGGACTTTTAAGGTAAGACAAATAGACCAAATCCAAAATCTAATCAACGACCTTAAAACAAATTCAGATAGTAGAAGATTAATGGTCTCAGCTTGGAATGTAGGTGAATTAGACCAGATGACACTTCCGCCATGTCACTATGGGTTTCAAGTTTATACAAGAGAACTGACACACTCTGAACACTTGGAGTTTTTACAGAATAATCCTGAATCTTGGGGTGACCTTGACAACAATCCGATTCCTCAAAGAAAAATCTCCCTGATGTGGAATCAACGATCGGTAGATACATTCTTGGGTTTGCCGTTCAACATCGCATCATACGGACTATTACTTCAAATCATAGCGAAAGAAGTTAATATGATTCCTGATGAATTAATTGGAAATTTGGGTGACACACACCTATATTCAAACCATATAGAACAGGCGAAAGAACAGATTAGTAGAGAACCTTATCCACTTCCAACCTTCAAACTACAACACGTCGAACAAGACTATACGGGTATGGTTTATGAACTTGAAAACTATCAATCACACCCAACCATTAAAGCACCTTTATCAAACTAAAAACCATGACATACGAAACCTTTATGAAAATCAACGAAAGGATCAAAGAACAACATGAAGCGATCTTTGACTTGAGTCAAAAAAACATAGATTTGATCGAATTCGTCGATCCATACCATCATATCATTTCTGATCTTATCAAAGAAGTTTATGGTAATGAAGGATGTGATTGGTGGTATTGGTTCATTTATGACAACGATTTTGGTACAGGAAATCTGACGGCAAACGATGAAAATGGAAATTCTATTTGTTATGACTACCAATCCTTATGGGAATATTTGGAAAAGATGAGATTGGAACTCCCGAAATCTTGAAATTGAATTAATTAATTATATTTTATAAGAAAAACTTATGATCCGACTTATTCCCCTCTTTTTTCTGATGTTGTCATCTCTGACCACATTTTCACAATCCCGCAGAATTCCATTTGGTTGTCAGACAATGGGTGAAACCAAAAACACCTTACCTGTCTCCAAATCGAGGGAAAAATTGATTAGAACACCAAAAACCATAAGATGTGTGGTTCATATATGTCATTCACCAGGTTTTGCTGGAAGCGAACTATCAACAGAGGTTGTTCAAGGTGCAATTGATCAAATGAATGTTGATTTTGCTGGAACAAATTTGTATTTCACATTGGAACATACAAACTATGTTGATCTTCAAGAATTTGCTTGGCACAGTGCATATGTGGAGGGTGCTGTTTGTTTTCCAACATATCAGACTCAAGCTACAATGATTTCAAAGAAATACAGATGGAATACAAGGGAATATTGTAACATCTATGTTGTCCCGAGAATGTGCCAAACTCTTTTGGGGTATGCCTATGTTTTGTTTGGACCAAATAATACAAACGATGGTATTTGGGTAAAAACCAATTCTTTTGGATATGGTGACCTTCCACATCTTGCATCGGATCTTCGAGAGAATGAAACCCTTTCCCATGAGATGGGGCATTACTGCGGTCTTTTCCATGTGTTCAATGAAACCAATTATTGTGGGGAACAAGATTCAAACATTGGATGTGAATATGAGGGGGATTATGTATGTGATACACCACCAACGAAGATGAGTCGTGGTTGTCCTGGTGTTGCTGGTTTTTATTGTCCTGAAACAGGATATGACGGAGGAGTCCAATTTAGAGCCAACAATCACATGGATTATTGTCCTGAAAAATGTAGAGATAGATTTACTGAAGGTCAGATCGATCGGATGCATCGAATGCTTGACTTCCAAAGGTATGAACTATATACCGACGAACCCGCAACACCATTTTGTTTGGGTGATTTAAATGGTGATGGTGCGGTTGGAACCTCTGACCTTTTGGTAATCCTATCAAACTATGGTTGTGTGGAGTGTGGATATGAAAGAGGGGATATTAACTTGGATCAGAAAGTGACGGTTCAAGATATTAACTTCCTCCTTTCTTTGTGGGGGGATATTTGTGGAGATGGTATTGGGCAAATGCAAGCAATGAGAACCAAATCTGCGAGAACATATGCTGAAAATGAATTTGACGATCCAACCGAACTTCTCGCTAATTTTGATTTCCCTGAAAGAGGAACTCCGACCAAAGAAGAAGATCGTGAAGATAAAAAAGAAAAGCAACCCACCGGACTTATGAATTTGACCAAGAAATTAGGAACCACTGTTAAAATTAAACTTGACGAGCTTGACCAAATCGATTTATTTGATTTATTTTTGGAAAACGAAATTGAGAGTTTGATAGTTGATATTAACGAAGGGGAAAAGATTGTAATTGAAAGGTCATAATTCAAATCATATGAAATACATCATCACAGGTGCTTGGGGGTTCATCGGATCCGAGTTTTTGAAAAAGGTTTATATTGAAAACCAATTTACAGAAATTATTGTTGTAGATAAACAAACTTACGCCGCGGACCACATGAGGGTTCCAATTCCTATCTTGAGAGATGAAAGGGTCCGGTTTATTACTGAAGACATTTGTAACCTTACTTACGAAATGGTTGGTGACTTTGATTATCTCGTAAATTTTGCGGCGGAGACTCACGTTGATAATTCGATTGTTGATGGCAAACCATTCATTCGTTCCAACATCGAAGGTGTGTTCAACCTCTTGGAACTTGCAAAACAATCCAAAACCCTTAAAAAGTTTGTTCAAATATCAACCGACGAGGTGTATGGTGATGTTCAAAACAAGTTCTGTTCCAACGAGAAAGATAATCTGAATCCAAGTTCATATTATTCAGCATCCAAGGCCAGTGCTGACCTCTTGGTTCTTTCTGCTCATAGAACTTTCGGCATTCCTTATCTGATTACTAGAACCTGCAATAACTTTGGAGGACTCCAACACCAAGAAAAATTCATTCCAAAGGTAATTGATTGTATTAAATCTGATAAACCCATCCCTGTTTATGGAAATGGTTTGCAAAGGAGAATTTGGATTTCGGTGGAAGATAATACCAATGTAATCTATCAACTCACCCAAAGTGAAACTTGTTTGAATGAAATTGTAAATATCGGTTCTGAATATCAACGAACAAATATTGATATCATCAACGTGATTGGGAGGGTTTTACAACGAACTCCAATCATCGAACATGTTGATGATCGGTTGGGTCATGATGTGGAATACAATTTGGATCTGTGTAAGTTACAGGACTTAGAATTCGATCACGACTTCTGTATTGATGAGTTCAAAACCCCTGAAGAATACTTCATCGAAAATCTCTAAAAGAATAAAACCTCTCCTTTGAGAGGTTTTTTCTTATATTCAATCAGGAAAAAAAGGGAATGAAACATTGAATATATGGAAAAAAATTATTAACATTATGTAAAATGTAAATAATACATGACATATTTTATCCTTTATTTTCTCATTGGAATTGTGATCACAACTTTGGTGACTCAAACAATTCCGAACGAACCTTTGAATGAGTTGGGTGGGTTGGGTGTATTTCTGTGGATTTCTTTTATGACCTTTTTGTGGCCATTGTTTTTTATTTTAATGTTTATACAATATTTCAAGGATTGATATTTATGTCATATGGACCATCCAAATGACAAAAAATATCTATGACAAAGTAATTATTTCCGATATACACTTAGGATCGGCTTCGTGTATGTATGATGAAATCAATAAGTTTTTTGATTCTTTTACAACGAACGAATTAATACTAAACGGAGATATAATCGATGGTTGGGCTTTGACAAGAAGGGGAACGTGGAGACCTGAACATTTGAGGATTTTGAGAAAGATCATCAAACTTGCAGAGAAGGGAACCAAGGTCGTTTGGGTTGTAGGAAATCACGATGATTTTTTGAGAAAACTTGTTCCAATGGAACTGGTAAATATTGATTTTGTGGATGAATATGAGATCAATGTTGGAGATAAAAAGTTATTGGTTATTCACGGAGATATATTGGATATTTTTGTTAATAAGTTTAAATACTTAAGTATCCTTGGATCGATTGGATATGAATTTGCGTTATACCTCAACCGAATTCTCAACAACAGGAGAAAAAAGAAGGGTCTTGATTATTTTTCATATGCGAAAAAGATCAAAAAGAATGTAAAAAAGGCAACAGAATTCATCAATCAATTTGAAGAAAACGCTGTTGAATATGCGAAGAAAAAAGGGTTCGATGGTATAGTTTGTGGGCACATCCATGAACCAAAAGCGAACAAATTTTATTACAATTCAGGTGATTGGTGTGAATCTTGCACCGCTTTAATTCTTGACAACGGACAACTATCCGTTTATGATTATTTTAGCGAAATAAAAGAAACACAACCCAAACCAAACCCAACGAAACAAGACGAAGGATCAGGTAAAAGGTTGGTTTATAGTAAATAAAAACCATGACCGCACTTATTGTAATTGACAGAGATACTTCTCCTGTAACAAAAAGCTTAATTGAATATTATTCACGCTTTGTTGATGAAATTCATGTTTTTGACCTAAAATCAACAGATAATTTTTTATTGGAAGGATTACCTAAAACCACAGTCATTAAGTTTGAGGAGACCGAACGCACCGAGAAATACTTGGTACAACATCTGAACTCGATTTGGAAACAATACCGAGAAAAATTTGAGGTAATGATCATGGTGGAAGGTGATGAGATCTTGTTTGGGAAATCACTTGAAACATATATCAATCTCAAAAAGAAGGGACATACATTGATTGAACCACAAGGATTTCAATTGTATGTTGATGAAGGGTTTGATTTGAATTCTTTGAACGAGGGAGAACATTTTGGTAGAGTGGATGGAAACTATTCAAAACCAGTAATATTTTATCCAAGAAATCTTTTGAAGTTGAAGTTTATGGAAGGGTTTAAACTTATCGAATCAATTAAGTCCTTGAGTGGGGAAAAACCTTTGAGAAATACAGAAACGCCTCTCAGTTTTCCAGTTAAACTTTTGAAACTTACCCCAACCAAATTGGTAACGGAAGAAAATTTAAATAGGAAAATAAGAATTTTGTGATTAGATTTGTGTTATGATTCAAAACAATTTAGAATACAAGGAAATCCTTCAAACATTAGAGGATATGAGAACTCAAGGATATACCATCCTTAATCCTGAATTCCTTGATTTATGTAAAAAAAGAGACGACCTGAAAAAAAAAATCGAACAATCCCAACCAACGAAAGTCACAAGGACTTTTATGGAAGATTGATATTTATTTGTTATGGATATCAGAGACAAGTATAGATTTACAATTAGGAAATATTTGGAGGATAAAAGATTAGAATACGGTCATAGTCCGTGGGGGATAACTGTTTCTTTGGATGATAACCCCATTGCAATTGTTTTTTTTACTAAAAACATTTCATCTAAAACTAATAACTCTAAACCAAAACAAATTGAATATTTCTTCAATAATAATTTCTCATTACCTAGAATCATCCCACCAGAACATTTAGAGATATTTGCCGATGTTTTCTTTGACGAAATATTTTCATTGGAAATGGATCCTTTAATGAGGATGAACGTTAAATTTGCTGGTTTTGCATCTTTAGATTAATTTGATTAAGACAAAAATAAGATTTATATTTTTGTCATGTCAATTACCGAAAAATACTTAAGGATTAAAACCCGAACTTCGGGATTTTCTTCTCCCGCTGAGTCGTATGTAGATAAACGATTGGATTTGAATGACCTTATCATTCAAAATACATACTCCACATTTTATTTCAGATATTCAGGACCAAACACTTTGGGTGTGAAGGATGGTGATGTTTTAGTAATTGACAAATCTGTAACACCAAAAGAGGGTGACCTTGTTGTTCTGACCGACAAAACATTTTTTAAGATCCGTGAATACGATGGACAAGACAACCTTTGGGGGAAAGTAACTTGGGTTTTAACACAAAAATAATGAAACGAAAGATTGGTATTATTGACTGTAACAACTTTTATGTGAGTTGTGAAAGGGTATTTAACCCAACCTCTATTGGCAGACCTACAGTTGTTTTATCAAATAACGATGGATGTGTAATTGCTCGATCTCAAGAGGCAAAAGATCTTGGAATCAAGATGGGAGAACCTTTCTTTGAGAAAAGAGATTTCATGACCCAACACAGGTTTTGTGTGTATTCTTCAAACTATAATTTATATGGAGATATGTCGGATCGGGTTATGAGTGTGATCAAGGAATATGCAAAAGAAGTGGAAGTTTATTCTATCGATGAGTCTTTTGTGGATTTCTCAAATATTCCTGACGACGAATTAATAGATCGTCTTCATTTTATCAAAGACGAAGTTAAACGAAAGGTAGGGATTCCTGTATCGATTGGTGTAGGTCCGAATAAAACACTCGCAAAACTCACATCGCATATTGCAAAACAAACACCAGGTTACAACGGAGTTTGTTCTTATTGGGAATTGAAAAATTTCAGGAATATGATGTATAGTGTTGAAGTGGATGAAGTGTGGGGTATTGGAAGAAAATGGTCCAAGAAACTCAAAAACATCGGGATAGAATCCATCGGTCAGTTTATGAATATGTCTGACTATGTGGTAAAGAAAATGATGAATATCAACGGACTAAAAACCAAACACGAACTTTTTGAGATGTATTGTCACCCGATTCAGTTAAAAAATCGGATGAAGAAGAATATCGCATCCACCCGTTCATTTGGTTCTGATGTTGATCAGTTCGATCAAATTGCTGAAGCGATGTATTCCTATATCAAATCAGGGGTAAAAAAACTCCTTGATAATGAAATCAACGCATCAAGAGCAACTATCTTTGTCTGTGGAAATAAACACAAAGAAGAGGGTCATTATCGATCCAAAATGGTTTTATTCCAAGAACCAACTCAAAGTGTGGAATCAATATGGTCACAAGTATATCCGCAACTTAGAAAGATCTATTCTGATTCAAAGAAATATAAAAAATGTGGGATTATCTTTAACGAACTTACACCTGAAAATTCAAAACAGATAAGTTTATTCACAGATCCAATTCAAACTGTGGCACCTCCTGTAAATAAAGAAAAGAAGTGGGAGATGAAACAAGATTTTATCTCACAAAAATACACAACCTCGTGGAATGAATTACCTCTTGTCTATGTTTAAACAGGTTATAAAGAGCAAAATACTCAAAATCATTATGTCGGTTTTGATTATTGCTTCTGCCGTTCCGACCATCATATCCGATTTTACAAACGATGATAATAATGGATGGGAACATTATGGACTTATGTTGATTGGGTTATTTTATTTGATTCAGGGAATCATTGACCTTTTGGAATTGTGGGTTGATGAATAATTATAGGTATGTCATATCTTGTTGCCAACCTTCCACCAGTTCAATGTTTTATTAAGAGAGAATACCTTTATGATTTTCAAAAAGGGTTCGGTGAGTTTGAACCTTGTTATTGGGTTTCAGTAAAATCCATCAAAGGTAAAGCGTTATATATCGAATCATTACTTGTAAATTATGGAGCGTTATACGACAAACTTCCTATCTCAGCATATGTTTGGAGAACAGATTTGGAAGATGAACAACTCCCGTTAGATTTCTTGGAGATATGGGATGCATTTTCATATAACATAAGTGTTATTGAAAAACAAACTTTAAGAGGGTTGAAATGTCAGGTGTTAATGAAGGACAAGAAGTTTTATAGAGGGGAATATCTTTTCACCATCGACTCTTGTCATTCAGATCCAAATGAACTTAATGTTTCTTTGTCAGAAACCCCAAACGAACATAAGTCATTCAATATCATTAAACTTGACAACGGACAATTCTGTGCTCAGCCGAACAACAGGGTTCTTTTCTTCGATCAATCTTTAACTCCCAAGGGAATCACCAAACCTGACTTCAAAGTTTCAACTCACGAGTTCAAATGTGAAGATGGAACAAAATGGGAGGCTGATTCCGATGACTTTTTTTACAACATCGAATGACTATTTATTTCAAAAATATTAAGATGAAAACTTTACTAACCCTCCCTTTGTTGTTTTTATGTTTTGGGACAATTCTTTCCCAAGATGAAATTTCTGAAATATATATACCAAACACCTTCACTGCAGATAACAACGGACTAAATGACGCGTGGAAAACTCACAGCGAAACCGTTTGGGATGAATTTTTATTGGAGGTATTCAATCCTTGGGGAAAACTTGTTTGGGTGACAAATGACCCTGAAGAATATTGGATGGGTGAGTCTAATCCAATGGATCCAAATTATTATTCCCCAAACGGAATGTATCATTATGTTCTCAAAGCTAGAAAAGGAAATCAAACCTGTGATAAAAAAGGATATGTGTTCAAATTGCGTTAATAACTACATTTGTCTTTAGGAGTTATATGGTGTATCTTTGAGTATTAATTCATAATTCATGAAAAATCTTTCTATCCACCTTTTGACCATCTTGGTTATGTTGGTTTTTGTTGCTCTTACCGTCTTTCTTGCTCTTTCTCCTTCACCGATTTTTGATTACGCATATCTCGCAGGTATCACCCTTTTTTTGGGCTGGCTCCTTGTGATGTGGTATCAAATTATCTACGGATGGATCACGAAGTTCAAAGAAAAACGAAACAAAGAGGTGTTGTAATCAAAAACCCCACTGAGAAGTGGGGTTTTGTTGTCTTGGAATAATAATTTTTGGTTCAGGTTCACTCAACCATTTGACAATACACAAAGTAAGAACTAAAATTAGGGGTATGTAAATGACCCACATAAATTTCAGGTGATTTTTCATACCCCAAAGATAAAACAAATATTTCAAAACCCAAAAAAAAATGAACACTTTCACAGTAGATCAGAGTCATTCTGAAATTGGATTCAAAGTACGCCATCTCGGTATTTCATCGGTAAAAGGTACTTTCAAAAATTATGACATGGAAATCATCGGAGATTCCATCGATAAACTTCAAGTTAAATTCTCAGCAAAGGTTTCAAGTATTGACACCTCAAATATGGATCGAGACGCTCACCTTGCTTCGGGAGATTTCTTCAACTCGGATGAATATCCAACCATTGATTTTGTTTCGAATGTATTTGATGCTAACGATGGAAATTTGGTTGGAGATCTTACCATTAAAGGTGTAACACATCCAATTACACTTCGTATGGAATATAACGGATCTGAGAATGATCCTTGGGGTAATTCAAAACACGGATTTGAACTTCAAGGTAAAATCAACCGAACAGATTATGGACTTACCTACAACTCTATCTTGGAAACAGGGGGTCTTTTAATCGGTGAAGATGTGTCGTTCAACATTGAACTTGAGGTGATGGAGACTTCTCCACAGATGTCAGAAGCGTGATCAAATAAAATTCCTCTCTAATCAAGAGGAATTTTTGTTTTTTATCTTTTTTTTTCTTATATTTGTCTTCTCAAACATTCGAAATTAACACAACACCATGAAATCTACACCTAACAACACTCTTGTAACGGCAATGAAGAAAGACATTATCGTGGCGGTAATGTTTTGTTACACGGATAATATGGAACGGAAGGGTGACGGATTCAAGCACTCGGTTGGTGAATTGGCATTTGTTCGTAAAGGTGATATTGAATATGTGGAAAAGGAAACCGTTGGTGGTAAAAAGTATATTGAACCAAAAATCACCGAACAAATGTATAACAGGTTGGATAACGGTCTCACAAATCCATATGTGCGTCAGATGGATACTTTTATGATGACCAAGAAAGACCTCAATGAATATGTTGAGCATACTGAACGTAAGATTGAGTTGATGCAAATGAACTTGGCGAATGCTTATAAGTATTACAAATTGGTGGGTTAAGTTTTGGTGAATTCAACACATAGAAATGAACATGACACCACTACAAGAACTTATCAAATTGGAATCAGATTTGACACGTATGTTCGACTCTGACCACAGAGTTGCTATGGCAATCTTGGACTACCTCAGGAAGCATAAAAAATCATTGATTCAAAAAGAGAAAGAGGTGATTATACAAGCACTTAATGATGGTAAAGGAATGGCATTAGGAACTATTGAAAATCAATCTTTAGAACAATACTACAACAAAACCTTTAACACCAACGACAAATGAACACAGTAAAAATTGGCCAGCAAGAATGGGCCACCGAAGACCTAAAGGTTACGAAGTTCCGCAACGGGGAGGATATTCCGTTGGTAACGTTTAACTGGGAGTGGAAGAACCTAACAACAGCTGCCTATTGCATCTCCCCTAATGGTCATTATCTCTACAACGGGTACGCAGTTAATGACCCACGCGGACTTGCTCCGGAAGGCTTCCATGTCCCCACGGATGAGGAATGGACAGAACTCGTCGATGCGTTGGGAGGAGAGAAGGTTGCAGGTAAGAAGATGAAAACAAACCTTCCGGTTTTTTCATCCATGATGTTATGCCTTTTCATTTTTAGAGGTTTAAGTTCAAAATTAATGGAAAAGTGGAATGGCACGAACAGCAGTGGATTTTTCGCATTTCCAGGTGGATACCGAAGCGCCACCGATGGTCTTTTCTATTTTGCAGGTCTCAGCATCAATTGGTGGTCTTCTTCAACCAACTTTGTGGCAAGAAACGCATGGTACCGTTGGTGGTTTTCTTCAATCGTTGGGACTGACCGCGCTTGGGCCCGTTCCATCTACGATTGCGGGTTCCTTGACAGCAGCGGTGATGAAGTATATCGGGACACCTACAGCCTACGAGACGGCTTCTCCGTCCGTTGTTTGAAAACAATTAACACTAAAGACAAATGAAACCAGTATTAAATAAAGCAAGTTTTCACTTCAGTCAAAAGGGAAACACTGATGGAACCACGGGTGAGTATGAATCAGTTACAATTGACTATGAAGTGTTTGACGAGAGTGAAGGCGGGTACTTTGTTATTAGGACAGAAGGATGGTCTGTGGATAGTATAGAAGAAATGGAAGAGTTGTTTAACCGAATTAGGAAAATTCACAACCCAAAGAGTAATGAAGTTATACACCAAAATGATATGACGCAGAGCCAAATGATGGAAGAGATACAGGATTTACAAGACATGTTCTCTGAGACAAAAGCCAGCGAGAGGTATCATGCAATGGAAATGTTAAAAAATAGAATTTCAACCTTTAACACCAACGAGAAATGAATAAAACCTATTAAATATAAAAAAATGGAAAATATTAATAAAACATCTAATCAAGAACTAATGGAAGAAACAGTAAACACACAGAAAATTATAGATGCTATTGAAAAAATGAATAGTAACCTACAATTCATCACTAATGTTGGTAATCTTGTTATTGTTGTCTTTGTTGGAATTATTTTTTATCTATCAACTTTGTTGTTTGGATAAATTCACACATAGAATTTTAACCCCGTAAAAAAGATTCGTATATTTATCTTTCAAACTCTGAAGAGATGAAAACTCAAAAAGATTGGCAAAAAAATGGTTTCAAAAGTGAAAAAGATTACCACAACTTTTTGCAAGAAAAGATGGATTCACTGATGGACATGATTAAGAGTGATTCAGAATTGTTGAATGTGTTCAAAAGACTCAAAGATAGATAAAATGGAAAGTAACAGAAACTACAAAGAGCTGTGGAAAGTGTTTTTTATTTGTTTATTGGCTATGATCATCACCGGAATTATTATCAATTAACCCAAAATGAATCCCGAAAAAGACATTAATTGGAAAGAGATGTATATAAAGATGAGGGGTCTGATCCTTACTGATGGTCAGGGACTCATTGGTGATGTCCGAAACGAATTCAAATATTCGGATTCTGACGATTGGAGGTCTTTTTATCGTGGATGGACTCAAGGTAGAACGGACATGATTGAAAAAATCATGAATTTCGAAAAAGAAAATAACATTGAAAAAAATCCATAATGGTTTATAATTTCTTTATGAGAAATTATTTACTTTTAGCATTGATCTTTATTTCTTGCAATCAAGATAAAGATATTGAGATGATCCAAGCGGTTGAACCGACCATTACAGAAGAACAAATAGTTCAATTAAAAGGATCCAAATCTCAACAATTTAATTCAAAAGACCTATTGGATTTTCTTGCGGTTTATGGGGAGAAAGTTCCTGATATTACACCAGCTTTTATGAATTATTATCAGGACATCTCTTCCGCTCAAACAAATTCCTTGTTTGACAACCTTACCGAGCCAACCCTTGATTGTTCATATAAGTGGTATATTAACGATAAATTAGTATCAACGGATCAGAACCTTGTTCTGAACCCGTTGGTAAATGTATTACCTTGCGAAGGAGTTGTGAGAGTTAGATTGGAAGTCACAGACAAACGGTTCGGAACGGTTTATCAAAGAGAAGAGTATGGATTGTTAGAGTTTGTTGATTTAACAGAATGGTGTGAATGTGGAGGTTGTCCGGACTATTGGGATGTTTTTTATGAATTCTACCCACCAAGAGATCCATACTTTTATCAAACGCAACATTCAAGGTGGGATTTCGACAAAAACAACTTTATTAATTCACAGGATCTTTTGGTTTTTTTGAGTCTTTATGGTGATCAATCTTAAATTCAATATTAAAGATATTTAATAATAAAAGAAATCTTCTATGAAACCAACCAAATCAAAAGACGAAAAATTAATAAAACTTTTTTTGGATGATTTACAAAAAAGAACGGAGGGCTTAACGTGGCTCACAGACACAGAAGAAAATCCATTTCCAGGTCAAGGAGGTATTTGGTTGATTGATGATGAAAATAAAACTTGGTTGTTTGAAATCAGACCCAATAGATTCTTCATCTATATCAATAAATCAGAATTTACAATTTTTTCCATTTTACTTCAGGACAAACAACAATTATTGGAAAATACTTTGAAAGATTGGGTTTATTTTCAAACAGGGATCAGACCAGAATTTGTTGTTATGCATTGGACCGATCCACAAACATTCACAGTCGATCAAGTTTTAACGACAGGAGTTCCTTATTCAAGACAAGATTGACCGACCAAAGTTAAGAACACCAAAAAATCTTGGGACCCAACAAATCCATCCCCATCAATATCGCATTTATAACAATCATTTGAAGAGGAGGGCAATCCATGACAGGGTAGATAAATCAACACATCAGAAGAACCCACAACACCATCCTTATCCAAATCAAACAAACATTCATAAGATAAAGTTTTATAGAGATTATTTCTTTCTGAAACAACATATGAATGCATTCGTGAGATTTGTCCGTTTGTAAAACTTCTTCGACAATTACTTGAAAGATAATCCATATGATTATCTTGAACATAATTTCTCCAAGGATCTGAATCCAAGATTATAACATTACAACCTGGGGTGCAGTCGGGCAAAGGATTTGATTTTTGAAATGGAGGTGTATCACAAACAAGATCACCCGTGGTTGCGCAGTCAAGACCAAAATTTTGACAAGAGAATGAACCATTGAAGGTATGATACAATCCAAGATAATGTCCGATTTCGTGGATAAGGGTTGCATTGACATTATAAGAAGAAGGGATTAAAGAAAAGGTAGAGGTTCTAATCCACACACCATCGGGATGTTTTGGATAGGGACTAATGGTGGTTTTCCCAAAAGGTGGGATATATGAAAATCCAAGAACATTATGGAGTTTTGGCTGAACATAGATGTTCAAAGTTTTATTGGGATCAACTCCCATCGTTTGAGCAATTTCAATATTCCTTGCGGAGCTTGAAGTTGTTGGTTCGTTCATATAGGAGTCATACCAAGAAAAATCCTTAAGAGGTTTTCGTTTTATGGAAAGAAGAACAAAACGAAATTTTGCTTTATTAAATTTAACATTAAGATCTTTTACCGCAAGATACAAAATGGAATCAGAAACATTTTGAAGTTTCTCATCATAAAGAACATGAAAGACAATAGGAATTTCTTTATAAGTCAAAGGGGTGGGGGAAGACTTCAACGAACGAGAAATTTTTCTGGCATCAGAATTAAAATCTCTTTTAGATGTAGTAGTTCCACACTCTTGTTCTTGAGAAAACGAGGTAAAAGAAAATACCCCAAGTAATAATAGTAAGATTATGTTTTTCATTTTTTCATTCATTGTATAAAAAAATATATGATATTGAAAACATATGTAAATTTTATTATCTTTCATATATGAAAGTCATTATCGCAGGTGGGAGAGATTTCAAAGACTACAACAAGTTAAAAGATTCCTGTGATAAGATCTTAATTAATCAAAACAATATAGAGATTGTATCAGGAACGGCAAACGGAGCGGACATCCTCGGAGAAAGATACGCACAGGAAAAAGGTTACGAAGTAAAAAAATTTCCAGCTAAATGGGATGAGTATGGAAAGAAGGCGGGATACATGAGAAACCAAGAGATGGGAGAATATGCTGATGGACTCATTGCGTTTTGGGATGGGAAATCCAAAGGAACAAAACATATGATAGACATCGCAAACAAAAAGGGATTAAAAGTAAGAGTAATTAAATACTAACTCACGGTCTCCACCTCTTTTGTGATACATCTTTCCTCACCATAAGAAAGGCAATGACAGGATAGATCACGCAACCATATACCCCAAGTGTCATTGCATAAGACCAAAGATCTACAGTATATGGAAGAAGTTTTGCTATGATCAAAGTAAAGATACACCCAAGTACAAGTTTCAAAAACATACCTGTCTGAATAAAGTATATAGACGAAATACCTTCAATGTTTTTAGCATACCAAATAAACCCAACTCCAATAATGGTTAAGATCATACACACTATAATACCAGCAATTAATCCACTCATGATTTCTTATTTTTAATGTGTGATAAACTTAGATAATATATTCTTTCATTTCAATATATGGTTAGGAATTAATAATATTATTCTCTCCACATTTCACTAACGTGAACCACTCCACTTCGTTCCGTTATGTTCCGTTCATATTATTATTAATTCCCTCCCCCCCCCTGAAGTTCCCACCTTTTCCCACCCTGAAGAAGACAAATGAAGGGACACACAAAGAGTTGGGTGGTTCCCACCCCTCACACATTGTGGAGTGTCCATATACCATGTTTCTCATCCATAACCATATGAATATACCTTCGGTATTTATGTGTTACATGTGAAACAATGAAGTTGTCTTAAACAACAAAAAGACCCCCCAATAATATGAGAGAGAGACTGCAGGTGACAATTTGACGGGGTATAAAGTTGGGGGAATTTAAAGGAACTTCGTTCTCACCCCCTTCAGGAGGGGTCATTCTCTTTTTTGCTGTAATTTTATAGTATAGAATTTTTCCTTGCTGACACTATCAGGAGAAGGGATTTTTTCACTTCTTACTATCAAGAACAACAAAAATGGTGGGAGAAGGTGGGAAGAAATGGGAGAACATCAGGGTGGGGTGGGATTATCCCATCCCGCAGTCACGACTGACATTTTGACAAAATCAAGTTTTTTGTGTTAATTTTTTGCAATTAACCATATGGGATCGGGTTCCAACCTTGTTGTATTGACAGGTCCCAACTCATAATCTCTATCTATATTATGATCTTTAAGATTAAAATAATCGAGATATAATTTAGCGAGTTCTTGATGTAGGGAGATGAGGTCTTCTTCTGGGAGGGAAGTTCTGAGAACGGATTGATCGGGAGAGGTATAGTAGAAGATGAGACCCTTCCCATATCCTTGTGAGGTAAAGACGATTTCGTTAAAATCATCCACAAAAGAGTATGAGAAATTATCTTTATATACATTTGCCAAATGGATTGGAATATTTTCGTTAAAGATATATTGGGCGAGTTTTTGAATTTTGGGGTTTGTCATTTTCAATAAAAAATTTTGAAATAATAATATAGATCAAATTTTGCATCATAGGAGACGCGAGGACTGTCTTCCAAAAATGATGATAGATGGTTCCCCACTTTATCCATGATATACCCAAATGAATCACGATCAACTGTTTGATATAATAGATTTATAAGTGGAACGCTTTGAGTAACCACAAAATCTGTCCCCACCAAAATGGCCATAAGTTCTCCGCGGTCATCCTCGATCATGGAAGAGATGGTATGTTTTGACAACTTTAGATCACCAATTTGTTCGATGACGGCTTTTGCGATTTTATCTAACTTTTCTTTTTGGATCATTTTGTATATTTGAATTTATATGTTGATCCCCCCTTGTATTCAGAGTATTCTACTCCTTGGTTTGATATATATAACTTAACAAGTTTATTTGCCACCTTATTGATAATGTAATTAAATGAATCTTTATCCAAAGAATTTTTCAACATATAAAGGAGGGGAAAATTATCGGTAATAAAAAAATCTCCTGATTTACCCATCCCTCTTCCATAAGCAAGTAACTTGCCATCGTTATCCAAAAGACCATAGTAACCTTCAAAATCTTCATGGCCTGAAAACCCATCTCTGAGTTCTCCAACCTCTTGGAAAATTATATCGATAATCTTATCTAACTTTTCTTTGTTCATTATCTTATATATGTAAATGCAAATCTGTCGAAAATTGGTCTTTCATATTCCACAGGTTCTTTTTTGTCATAGAAATCCTTCAACCTATCTCCCACCTTGTTCATAAGATACTTAAATGAATCTTCATCCAAAGTTTTTTCTAACATATGAAGGATGGGAAAGTATTCGGTAATATAAAATATGTCAGGTAATTTAAAAGCAATCACTTCACCATTCTCATTTAATAAACCAAAATATCCTTGATACTTTCCCTTATTAGAATCACCATGTTTTATCTCACCAATCTCTTGGAAAACTATATCCACAATCTTATCTAACTTTTCTGTGTTCATGATTCTTCAACATAATCAAATCTAAATGATGGGTAAGTCCTTTTGTCATATTCTACAGTTTGTTTTCGATTATAGAACTCGATGAATCGATTACCTACCTTATTCATAATATACCTAAACGATTCTTCATCCAATGAACTTTCCAACATTTCAAGGAGGGGAACATTCTCCGTAACAACAAACTTACGGTTCATTACATAACAAAGCAAAACACCGTCTTTATTTATAAGACTAACCAACTCCTGACGAAACCCATGTCTAAAGGGACCCTCTTCGATCTCCCCAATATATTCGAAGATCAAATCCACAATCTTATCTAACTTTTTTGTGTTCATCTTATCAGATAAATATACACATAAAATAATTCATTAAAAATTTGGATCCCATCTTTTTTCGCCGTAACTTAGCAACAAGTTTGTAACCGAGAGGGGACCGAGTATACCGGCGGGTGCTTATATATTATATAAACCCACCCCTCACTTGTTAATAACTTTATTATATATAATTTGGATTTGTCAATAACCCCCATACACCCCCGATCCCTTCAGAGGAGGGTCACCACCTACCCCTACCCCATTTAGACCCCCCCTCCCCTCCGTATGCCCCCCATATACCCCCATAGTTGGGTCAAAAAGGGGGGTTAATCCCGTAAATAAAGTTTTTATATGTAAAACCTTAAAAATGGTTTCTGGAAATTTTTGGGAAAATTTGGAAAATCCCACCCCTATTAATTGTTCCCACCTTTCTCTTTATTGGTAGTTCTTTTTTTCCCTCCTCCCTGAAGTTCCCACCCACTTATACCTTATATGGTATAATCTATATATAAAGTGGGGAGTTTATACCTTATGGGGTATATATATTATTTCCCAACTATGACCCTCCTCTTTTTAAAACAACCTTAATTTTGAAAATAAATTTTTGGGGAAATTTTTCATATATATGGATATGATATTTTTCATAGTTCTGATCTCCCAAGTTATATTCAACTTATTAAAGGTATTGGAGATCAAATATACATACGAGAATAAGGTGGGTCATTTATTGATCAATAGTGTTTTATTGAATGCTATGTCTTTGGTTTCTGTATTTTATTCTATGGAAAGGTTGTTGGAAGGAGATTTTATAATCATATTCTTTTATATTGGTGGGAGTGTTATTGGCAAATGGTTGGGAATGAAAATCAACAATCCAAGAAAACAGATTTGGGATAAGTTGTTTGGCAAGAATTGACCCCCTCTTTTAATTCATATATGGGGATAAAATTTCTGGAAAATTTTTTGAAATTCTGAAGGGTCTTATATATCTTTGTCTTATGAAGAAGAAATCTGAACTCATTGACTCTCGCCTTCGTTCAAGTTTTGGTTGGGTTTTATTCGGTAATGTCAAACCTGCTTCTGTTCCCGTTTGGACCTCTTTATATAATGATGAGGATTGGGCTCTAACCATGAATGGTGATCCTTCCAAAAAGATCTACCTTTATATTAACAAACATGGTGAATGTCTTATATGTCCCACCTTTCATAAGGAACATTTCTCATATGTATCATCAGAGTATTTCAAAAAATGTCTTCGGTCGTTTATTTGGGAAACCTATTCCAACAATAATCCAATTACGTTCCGTTTTCGTGAATGGGACTTTGCCTCTCTTCTTGGAACCTCTCACTTTGAAAATTCGGGTATCTTATCTGTGTCTTATACTCCCGCTGAATTTATCCCCAAACTCCAATTCAAAACCCATATGTTTTTGGAATGGAGGAATCCCAACCCTTTGGAATATGAGAAGGGTTGGACCCCACCTCTTAAAATTGCGGTGTGATCTTTTCCAATTGAATTTACAAAATTAAGGAATTTATATATTATTGAAATAAAACCATGTTAAAGAAATTCAATTGGGGAACACAGGATCTTCATACACAAAAGGCAACAATAGACGAGATATATAATCACAATATGTACGAAAAAATATTCCAAGTCGAAGAGGGGGATATTGTTGTAGACTTGGGTGGGTCAAATGGTATATTCAGTTTTTCCGTATTGGATAAAAAACCATCGTTTATTTATGTTGTTGAACCCATCTTTGATCAGGTTAAATTGATTGATGAAAACCTTGGTGATTATCCTCATGATACCTTACATGGTGCAATAAGTGATTTGAAAAAAATTAACTCTATGGATTGGGGTGTATTTCAGGATAACAACATCACAACCTATTCTTTTTCCGAATTTTTGGATAAGTATAATATTGACAAAATTGATTTTATGAAGGTGGATATTGAGGGTGGGGAATATGATATATTCAAAGAGGAACATATCAATTTTTTGAAAGGTATTCCGAAGATTGTTGGTGAGTTTCATTTGGGAAAGAACTCAGAACTTCATAATTGTAAGTTCAGATATTTTAGAGATCACATATTGCAACACTTCCCCAACTTCTATGTATATTCCTTGGATGGTGTGGATATAAAATGGGATTTGTGGAACGAACATTTTTTGGATTATTATCAACATGTGATTTTTCATTTCGACAATCGGATCTGAAAAAAATTTTTTATCTGTTTTACATATCCCCCCCCCTCCTTTTTTTTTTGGTATATTTATATTGTAAATAAATTATAACAATAAAAAAAATGAAAAGAATTAGATTGACTGAAAGTGATCTTGTCCGTATTATCGAAAAGGTTGTTAGGGAAGAAGAGTCTGGGAATCGTAAATTTGTTAGAGATCCAAAATCAAGATTTGGTCCAGACCACTTTAGAGATGGAAATGATTTAGAGGTGAAATTTAACCCCGAAGGAAAGGTTGGACAACTTTATAATAACTTGGAAGATTTTAAACGCGACCATCCCGATTTGTTTAATCAATATTTTGGAACAAATGATGATGATATATTTGACAGAACGGGTGGAGGATCCCCTCAAAAGACTTTCGATTATCTTGGTGGTGAATTTGAAGTTTTTAATGAAGAAGCTAAATTGGAAGAGATGAAGAAGAGGGTTAAAGTGATGGAAAACAATCTCAGACGCAAAAAACAATTGAGAAGAAGATAATATAAAGACCCTCCAATAACGGAGGGTTTTTTCTTTGGTATATATTTATAATAACTGACATTTGTTTTAAATGAAAAACCTGATCAAGAAAATATTAAGGGAAGAAACTCAGGATGAATATATTCTTGAGATTCCAAATCTTAGTTTCATTCCGAATGCTGATTTGGAAAGTCTTATAGGTAGATATAAAACTTGGGATGAGCTTCTTCGTTTGCTGAATGGAAAACCTTTTATATTTGATGATGATTTGAATTTGTATAATAGTTATATAACTTCCCTTGGAAATCTTCAATCGGTTAATGGTTATTTGAATTTGTTTGGGTGCGATCAATTGACTTCCCTTGGAAATCTTAAATCGGTTAATGGTTATTTGGATTTGCGTTTGTGTAATCAATTAACTTCCCTTGGAAATCTTCAATCGGTTGGCGGTAATTTAAAATTATATGGGTGTTATAAATTAACTTCCCTTGGAGATCTTCAATCAGTTGATGGTTGGTTGAATTTAAATGGAACACCCCTTTCAGAAAAATATTCTGAAGAAGAGATAAGACAAATGGTGGATGTTAAAGGTGATATTTATTTAGAATGAAAAACCTAATTAAGAAAATATTGAAGGAAGAAGTGAGTGATGAATATATCCTTGAGATTCCAAACCTTGGGTTTATTCCGAATGCCAATTTAAAATCATCTGAAGGTAGAACTAAAGCTTGGAATGAACTTCTTCGTCTTTTGAAAGGAAAACCTTTTATATTTGATAATGATTTGGATTTGAGATATACCAAAATAACTTCCCTTGGAAATCTTAAATCGGTTGGTGGTTATTTGGATTTGGAAGGGTGTGATAAATTAACTTCTCTTGAAAATCTTCAATCTGTTGATGGTTTTTTGAGTTTGTATGGATGTAAAGAATTGAATTCCCTTGGAAATCTCCAATCGGTGAATGGTTTTTTGGATTTGATGAAAACACGTATTTCAAAAACATATAGCAAGGAAGAAATAAGAAAAAAAATAAAAGTTGAAGGTTATATTGATCTTACATGGTCGGACTAATTTTAAATTCTGTTAAGTTTTCACATCTTTTTTTCCGTCTTATATTTATAAAGTAAAACAACATGGGATTACAAGAAGACATTAATCGAATGAGGTCTATGATGGGATTGAGTATTATATCCGAAGATACTTCTATGAGTCATAATCAATTCAAAGATTACTTGAAGAAATTCGAGACTGATAGATTATCTGACCGATTCAATGATGTTGAGATTACACCTGAAACATTCAATGAATATAGTGATGAGATTTATAAACGCGGAGATTTATTTTTTGGTTTCGGAGATAATGGGATGTATGCTTCATTGGATGATCATTTAATGAGTGATGGAGCTTCAAAAATACTGGACGCATACCCCGTCATCGATTCTTTTTCCAACTTTGAGGATTATAAGAACTCCAAGTATTATCAGATGACAGATTATCTGTTCAAACCAACCCAAAAAAAAGGGGATTCAATTAAGTCAGAAGAAAATGTTGCAAAAGCATTTAACTATGGTGTAAAACAACTTGGAGATTTTATTGTTAAAAGTCCAAAGATTGAAAATCCTGAACCTCGTGAGTATAGAAAATATGGTGTAACTGGTGATAAATTATCCAAGGAAGAAAAATATCATATAATCGGCAACATTTGGAACTTACAATATGGGATCTTTGGTGGGGATATGGAGGATTTTAGAGATGACTTTAAGAACGATCAAGAGGTTGATCGTGTAATGAATTCTGTTTTAAATGATTTGCTTGAACCCAGCTTTATGGACGATGTTGAACCGATCAAAAATATCGAAGACGGAATGGCACGACTCGAAACCTTACCCGACTTTAAGATGTTAAAAAAATCTGCTGACAAAAAAGTTATTGAGGAATTTAAGAATAAGTTAATGAAAAAACTTAAATTGTATTTTATTGCAAATGACGGTTCATCTTCGATCAACTAACCCTCACAAGTAGATATTTATAAAGTAAAATTATCATGGGAAAAAGAATTATCATTACCGAATCCGAGAGAAAAGAAATCAGAAAAAAATATGGATTGAACGAGGGTATCCCAGAATATCTTGAAGCTGGCGCTGCCGCATTTTTCTTTTATAAATTCTTTCAAGGATTCAGAAGAAGCCCATTTTATAAAAGAAACGTATGGTCACCCGAAGATAAGGCAAAGGAAAAAAGACTTATTTTAAAAAATTTACCAATCCAAATAGAATGGTTTAGAAAAACTTACCAAAAACATCCCGAGTATGATCACCAAGAAATTTTGGATTTTTACCACAATGAATTACTTCCCATGATTGAAAGAGAGGAAATCATCGATTTGGATGATGTTATGGATAATTTGAGACCTTACATATATTATTGGGAGGACAAAACGGATGAGTATTTGACAAACAATCCTGATCCTGAATCATATTTTTAGTAAAATCGATCGGATAAAAAATAAATAATATTGAATTAACAACTTCAAATATAATGAAAAAAACTATAAAACTCACAGAATCAGAATTGATTAGATTAATCAAAAGAGTGGTTCAAGAGGGTAAAACCGAAAAAGGTGTTAAATCGAAAGATTCAGATGTTAAAATCGATACTTTTCAAAACACGATAAAGGATTATTTAAAATCTATGGATGATGTTACAGTCAAAAAAATAGGTGATGATTTTGAAGTCCATTTGGATGGTGATCATGTAGGTCAGGTGATGTTCAGAAAAGATAAAATTACCGTGAAAAAAAAGGGAAACAAATTTGGAAAGGATTTTGAGTATAACGAACTTGGTAAAGTAAAACGAGAAATCAAACGAATATTCGATAAAGATTAAATAAAAACCCTCCCCTTAAAGGAGGGTTTTTAATTCACTATATAATCTATTGCGATTTCACCAAGAATTGTAGTACGATCCATACTGAAATACTCAATTTCAGATCTTGATTTCAACACATCCACTAAACCTTCAATCTTTTGAAGGTTTTTTGACCTTTTTACTCTTTTGAGAAGGATTGATCTTAGTCTTAAGAATAATGAATACCCCAACTTATTTATGTATTCATTCAAATCCTGACCTTCTAAAACCCTAAATAGAAACAAAATTTCTTTACTTACATAAAATGTAAACAAAACATGATCTCCCGAAATGTGTAAACTCATTAGCATCTCATTCCCTAAATGACCATTACTACTTAGAGAATATTTTTCATTTTCGTAGTCATGATGTACAGTATTCGTAACTGACATACTATCGAGTCCCAATAATTCAAGTTCCTCTAATGTTTCTTTTACAAATTGATCGATTTTATTCATGATGGTTATCCGATTCTCGTATAAAATCCATTATCTGATAATATCTCCATTGGTAATTCACCAATATCTAAACCAGATAACGAATTTAATTTTGGTTTTAAAACTTCAAATAGTGTGTTATAATAACTTTTTAAATCTTCTTTATTTAAAAAATTAATCATATCGTAATAGTAGGGCAGATGTTCTCTAAATTCAAAACTCTCAAAGTGTCGTCCAACACTCCCCTTGTAGTACCTAGCAAAAGAGTTTCCGGATTCACCATAGAATATAACCTCAACGGATGGAGATGTCATTATATTGTCCAATGATCTTACATCTGTTTCTATTTCACCAATCTCTTCGATAGTTTGGTTAACAAGTGTATTAATTGCGTTTTGTTTCATAATTACATAATTATTTATTCTTCGCCATAAAATCTACCCCACACATCTTCGTCTTTTTTTCTCATCATATTTCTTTTGTATTCCAAAACTTTTTTTGGTTTTACGAAATAGTGACCCTCATAAGGTTCTTTCATCCTATGGAATTTAATTAAATCTTCTGCGGAATCAGTAGTTCCATCACCATTTTTCCAATCCATAAAGAATTCTATCTCACCATCATCGAATCTACCCTGACCACCAAACGGCCAAGCGGAAGGTAAAATTACCACATCCAAATCATTTACGTCATCAATATAACCCGCAACGGCCAAAGGTGCTGACCCATAAACCACATAATGTTCTGGGTTTATATTATAAGAACTTAAATTCTTCAATAACCTTTTTAAATTTTGTCTTGGTCTTTTCATCGTTATCATATATAAATACTTGAGATATGATTTACATAGAGTATTGTATGTGGTATTTTAAAAATAAAAAAATGAAAATAGAACACAGAAACGATCTTGGTAATCTTTTAACACATTATGGTTTAAATGGTAAAGGTGTTGAAATTGGAACATTTAAAGGTGAGTTTGCAAAAACAATATTGTCTAATTGGAATGGGACTTTATATATGATAGACCCTTGGAGGGGACTCGATGAAAATTATATTGATTCTTCTAATCATTATAATCATAATAATGTTTATTCAGATTGTATGAATAATTTAAGAGGATTTGAAGATAGATCTTTTATGTTACGAGGACTCTCAAATCAATTAGTTGAATTGTTTGATGATAATTCATTAGATTTTGTTTATATCGATGGAAATCACGCTTATGAATTTGTTAAGGAAGATATACAATTATGGTTTAAAAAAGTTAAAAAAGGTGGATTAGTGTCAGGTCATGATTATATTTTATTTGATGGTAAAAAAGAAAATTGGTATAAAGATCAAAATTGGATCAATAATGGAAAAGATAAACACATATGGTCAAACGATGGGTCGGATAAACCAATGACATATGCCGGAATTTTTGGAGTAAATACGTCAGTTGATGAATTTGGAAGTGAAAATAATTACAATATAAATCATACAAACGAGTTCTTCTCATCTTGGTACTTTTTTAAGTAAAATTTAGTAATTTATTGTTCGGATTACTTATAATCTTCCAAATGGGACATATTTATCAATATGTTAGAAACAAAAAAAGATAACGTAGTCAAGTCATTGATAGTTGATATTATTGAATCTGAAGGATTAGAAGATAGTGTTTGTAATATTCTTGTTATGACTGAAGTAAAAAATACAATTATTATTCGTATAGATATAAGAGGTGATAAAATAAGTAAATATCGTATGGAAAAACTTTTACACAGTAAATTACAAAGTTGGATTCCTGAATTTATATTAATTAATGCGATCAAATTTGATAATGATTGTAATCAGAGAGATGACGAGTGATTTTTAATGTATAGAGAATATTTATTAAATAAAAAAAGTCATGTCAAAAAAAATTGTTAAACTTACAGAGTCACAACTTGTTAAAATTATTGAAAAAGTAATTTCAGAAGATATGGGAGGTATGGATGATGTTCATCCTGTATATGGTGAGATGGGACCAGATGATCTAATGTCACTTGTAAAAAATGGAACAATAGGTCTAAGGAAGAAAAAATCACCGAGTAAATTTGAAGATTTAGAAGTTGAGGATGAGGTTGAAAGTATCGATGACGATGCTATGGAAAATGAGAGGATAAAGAGACGTTTGGAACGTCAACACCAATTCGAATCAAGAAAAAGAAGATAATCTAAATCCCTCACTAAGGTGGGGGATTTTTATTTTATTGATCTATTTATATTTATGAATTTTAAACAACAAACATCCAAAATAAAATATATGATGAATCTCCTTACCGAAGAAAAAGGTGAGAAGTATATTTCAGTATTTCAAGATTTGGTCGATTCTTTCGTTGATAAAGTCAAAGATGATTTTAATGATTTTGATATGTCAGAGATGGATGTATCATTATTTGTTTCTACTTTGGAGAAGGTTGAAGTTAAGAGAGTTGAGTTAGGTGAAAAGGCGGTTGTTTATGTTGATCTCTATGTTTCATTAGATTCGGGATATGACTACTATTCATTCTTATATGAAATTAATAATTTTATTAGATCAGTAATACCCAACTCCGAAATAGTTTTGGAGGATTTAATTTTCACCAAAAACCCTATGGATTTTTTTGAATAAAAATCTTCATTTTTTTGTTTCATTGTAATTTTTGATTATATTTGTCTTATGAAACTCACCTTCATAAGCGATACACACACAAAACACAGAAATCTTGTTTTGAATGGAGGTGATCTTTTGATTCACGCTGGGGATATCATGAACAGCGGTTTGAATAAAAACGAAATCATTAACTTCCTTTCTTGGTTCGCCGATCAACCATACGACCACAAGATTTTTATTGCGGGAAATCACGATTGGTATTTTCAAAGACATTCTGATGAAGTGAAATCTTTGTTGGAAACATTTGAAGGTGAATTAACTTACTTGGAAGATTCTGGCACCGTATTCGGTGGTCAGAATATTTGGGGAACTCCATGGCAACCCGAGTTCAATGATTGGGCGTTCAATCTCCCAAGAAATGGAAAGGAGTTGGAAGATAAGTGGAACCTGATTCCCGAAGATGTTGATATTTTGATCTCACATGGTCCATCCTTTGGAATTCTTGATAGATCTTCTTTCACTCCCATCCCTTTGGGTTGTGAAGTTCTTTCTGAAAGACTGAAAGTGGTGAAACCGAAGATCCATGTCTTTGGACATATCCATCACTCATATGGGTATGTTACAGATGGAACTTGTCATTACTTCAATGCTTCGGTCTTATGTGACAATTACATTTACAAACACAAACCTTTCAATATTGATTGGGATCCCACTCTAAATGAGTTTGAGTTTGTATAAACCCTTCCTTTATTTGAGGGGAGGGTTTTTTTATGTGTTATCAACAATTGAATTATACACATATTCGTTAATAGTTTCGTCAGATGGATAAGGGTGAAAATAATCAAAATTAAGTCTTGGTTTTTTAATGATTCCTTGATAAACCAATTCCTTTAAAAGTCTTTCAACATCGATATCACCAATGTCATCATGACTGGTGTACATCTCCACATATTCCATAATATCATCATCTTCATAGACATCGACTAGGTCTTCCAAATCTACTTCTATCTTTGCAACACTATCATCCAATCCTAACACATTACCATAATCTCCCAACGCATCCCTCAACTTTTCAAAAGCGGCACCGTTATACGCATCTTCATAAGCACTTGACATTCCCCACCTTATATAATTTTTCAAATCTTCCATTTCATAATTTTCCAAATTTTCATAAAGTGTATCTTCATTGGTTTCTGGGTCATATTCAGGGTCGGACTGTTTTATTAATTCATTGATTTTCTCATCTACTTTTGAGTTACTTGAGTGGTTCAAATAATATTTTATAGAAAAATCATCCACTTCATAATAATCTAAAAATTCAAAATTTAAAATTGAATAGATTATATTATCACTATAACGTTCCGTATCTATAATCTCATTAATATCACTTGGGTCCAAATAAATTGTTTTTTTGAAAGATTGAATTGGTTCGTCAGTTATTTTTAGTTTGGACAGAGCCATTCTATCCTTGAGTGTTTTGAACAATTCAGGTCTTTTGTTATATAATTCTTTTATCATATCCAATGGTAAATCATACACCTTAAAGTCCAAATCAGATTCATATTCCGAGCCGAAACCTCTAATAAAATACTTACCATCTTCATTTTGCAAATACAATAAAGGAACGATATATTTGTGATATATATCTTTTGGTTTTGAGTTTTTTGGTCCCTTGAGTTGATACATACGTCCCGAATCTTCATTTATCGATGCTGTAAGATGAGACTTATTTATTTTAAACTTTTCGTTAAGTGGTCTTACTTCTCTCAAAGAATAGAGTGTTCCTTTTCCCGTTCTTGCACAGTGACCCATCCTTTCACATTCCTCTTCGGAATCGCTGGTCATAAGGTCAGCCCAATAAAATCCATCCCCGTTTTCATCTCTGAAGTCAATTAATATAGGATTTTCTTCCACATAGTTTATATCTCCTTGTTTCACATTTAACGAGTCGTGCCATTCTTTGGATTTGTCCAGCAATTCATCATAAGTTGAATTTTTAAAATCTTTTACATTGCTGTTCAATCCAACTCTTATCCAATCCATAATTGAGGTTATACCTCCATCCATCCTTCTTAAACCAGGTGGTTCATTAATCTGTCTGATGATAGATTTTTTGGTTTTTCCTTCACTTATATACTTGTCAATAATCTTGTTCACCAACCAAACAGACAGCGAACCCGCCTTTCCTTCGATATAATCGGATTGTTCTTCACTCAAACCCACCTTGTCCATTAAGACTTTTTTCTTTGAGGCTTCAAGAATTATCGAGGTTAGACTTTCTACTAATTTCATAAAAAAACTTTTCTATAAATATGTCTTTTGTGGTATTAATATCTTAAGTTTCAGTAAAAATAAGAAAATGAAAAACATCCTATCAATTCTCGGATTCATTATGATTCCATTCTTTTCCTTTTCACAGGAACTTACAAAAATTATCGACAGTATGACAGACAAAATTTATTTTGTCGATTCGGGAACTTACTATCTTGACGAAGCAAATGATCAGGGATTTCGTTTGGATGGATTATGGAAAATGAATTCTGAAGTTCCAATTTTTGAAGGATTTACCGCTAAGGTGATTGGGATTGGAAGTTGTGTTGAAAATGTCACAATGATCATCCAATTAGAAAATGGAGAGAAAATTACCAAAATTTCTTGGAATAAATTCAATTGTGAGGGAAATTGTTTTTTCCGATTTACCCCCAAAGAACTTGAGATGTTAAAAACTACTCCAATTTCCCGTATTAGGTTTCAAAATGGACGAACCTATGAACAAATGACAGGAACACCTAATAATCCAAGATTTTTTATCGAGATTAATCAAAAAGCATTAGAAGGTGGATTTAAACTTTTAGTTCAATAACAAATTTGAATATTCTTTTTGTATCTTTGTGGTATGATTAGACTATTTTTACCCTTTATCTTCTTTTTCAGTTTTACTTCATGTGGTTACTTTGGTAACGACAACAAAATTTGTATTGAAGTAAAAGACGGAAACGGAGAATTTACAGATGTTGAGTTTTTCGTTGATGACTTCATAATTAATGAACTCAATATTGATCGTGAGGTTATTATCGATATGTGTAAAACTTCTTGTGAATACTCAGATTGGTCTGTCAAAAACAGAGATTTTTACTACATCAACACCAAAAGAATAAACAGGGTTGTATTTGATCAAACAAATAAAAATATTGAGGTTTGGATTCATGTTGGAGAGTCGATGACTGACGATCATGAAGTTTTCACAACCTACTGCATGTACTTTGATCTGAATGGAAACCAAATTTTAAAACGAAATAGGATACCAAAGATGTATTATTATTCATACTGAAAGATATTTATGGATAACATTCCAGCTTTTGGAAAAAATAACACAATATATCATTAAATTTGGTCTTGCAGTGTTGGGGATCATCTATCCACTTGTAATGTGGTGGTGGATTGGTCCCCAAAGTTCTATTTCTATGTATTTTTTAACTCAAGCACAATTCTTATTTCTACTTTTTAACGCAGGAACTTCATTTTATTTTACAAATACCAAAAATTGGGTAATTCCGGGTGTTCTTTTACTCTTACTTTCCTGTTTTTCCGTTCAATATTTTACTTGGATCCATAATATCTTTGCTATTTTGTTCTTCGTTTTTTCTCTGATAAGTATTTTCAGGTCAAAAAGGTATAAAATCATGGGTCTCGGTGTTATTTTGAGTCTTTTTGGGTTGTTTCACTCGGTTTTTCTAACAGAATACATCGCAGTTGTCTTCATTTCCATCTTTCATATCCTTATTTTGAGAGATTTATTCAAATACCAATACCGAAAAAAGAAATTAATAGGTTGATATTTATTGTTATAAGAAAAAAGACATGGGAAGAGCAAGAAAACCTCTAAAGAAGGGTCCAAACAGGAAAACAGTGGTTAAAAACCTCAAAAATATGCAAGCAAATCTTGAACTAATTAAAGCACTTCAAAAAGATTTGTCAAAACTTAATTGAGGAGATTACTTTGAACAGAGTAATCACTATTATAAAGGAAATTATTGTCAAAATCGGTATGGTTAGTAACCACCACCATCCTGTAATGATCGGAAATGCAACTTTTATCAGAAAAATCAAACCAATCAGGACTAAAAGTGTTGAAACGAGGGAAATGATGATAAAAAGTCTTGCTAAACTCTCCATTTTCAGAATAAATATTTGAAAATTAATCAAAATTGATTAACTTTGTAATATGTTCAAACTATTTCTCCTCGTGTTACTGATCGCTCTCGTTTTCGGGGGTTTCAAGGGGTTTTTTGGTGTGATTAAGGGGTGTGCAAAGGGTATTATGTGGATAATCCTTGTAATTATCCTTTTAGTATTGTTGAATATCTAAAATCCAAAACTAAACTCATATACTAGCGTTAGTTCATTAATAGATCTTGCAGTGACTTGATCGGTAATGTTACCTAACCCCCCCCCCAAAGGTATGTTTAACACAGGATCACCTATGTCGGATTGAAATAGAACGATATCTGTCAATACCATCTTACGATTCGGTTAGTAAGAATTTTACTTTTATATTATTAGTTATAGAAGATGGTATGTATCTCATTTGGAATTATTTCTTGGTTTTGGTTACCACAATAAATTATCATATTATTATTTTATTGAAAAAGAATTAAGTTATTTCCAAATAAGAAGTAAAAATATCTATTATATTTGCAGCATTCGGTTGTACTTTTAATATGTCACCATTAGTTAAGACGATTGGTTCGGTAATTATCTGTAACGTGGATTGAATTGGTACTAATGCAGTTTTAATAATATATACATCAGATATTGAACCACTTTTTTTTACAAAAAGTGATACTGCTCCACTACTACTTACACTTACATTTGCACAATATACACTTTTTATAATAGAAACTGTTGTTGCGGTCAAGACATCGGTTGATGCTGTTGTTGTTAAATTAGACGCTATGGACTTATATGTATTTGGCATGTTTTTTACAATGTTGGTGGTGAGTTTTTATATGGATGATTGTTTGGTAAATTTGATTGTAATTCCCACTTCCATGCGAGGTAGCCTTCCACTAACTGACGGTCAGTAGTTGAAAGATGTCCTTTACAAAAAATTACTTCAGAAACAACACCAGTAAAGTTTGGTTCTTGGTCACGGTAGACTTTTCCGATTCGTAGAACTCCAGTTGTAACTAATATGTTTCCCGAAGCAGTAGAAGTTTCTGTCCCACCGTTTTGTCGTAAACGAATACTTCCACCACTCAACTCAACTCCGCTGATAACATTAGTGCCAAAGGTGTATGACTGCGTGGTAACATCATTGTTGCCATCCCAGTTATAGGCTCCAATCAGATTACTTGTCCCCCTAAAGTAGTTTGAAATAAATCCACCATCATCACCCCAGAAACCAGAGTTTGAGAACCCGTCTGTACTATTTGATGGAGCAGAGGTGGCACGACCTACAGTAAAAGTGGAATATGAGTTAGCAAGAACGATGTTGGAAATAGCAACAGTTGACAAAAATTTGAGTGAACCATCAAAAGTTACTCCAGGTTTGCTGTTGAGTATTATTGAGTTGTATACAGGCTGATTCGCCGCCGTTGCTTGAATAGCGTGTCTTGCATTCCCACTCTTATCCAACCATTGACTTACATTGTTGCCACTAAATGTGATGGAGTTGGTATCATTAGCATCTAACCATAGCGAG
>Ga0172367_10001676_pt1 | contig 31553 bp, 24 predicted proteins | sample Lak10m_FD_114542 | JGI IMG/M metagenome (GOLD analysis project Ga0172367, IMG submission 114542) | Freshwater microbial communities from Kabuno Bay, South-Kivu, Congo - kab_022012_10m | ecosystem: Environmental > Aquatic > Freshwater > Lake | place: Democratic Republic of the Congo: South-Kivu...
GATGAGGACCTCGATAGTGCCTATCGCTACCTGGATGAAGGCCGTAAGCGCTATCCCGATGAGGTTTCCCTCGTATTCGCCGTTATCAACCACTACCTGAAAACAGGTAAACTCGAGCAGCTCCTCACCGAACTGCGCACAGCGATTGAAAAGGAGCCCGATAATATTTCCCTCTACAGCGTACTCGGCAACGTATATGACCAGCTCTATCAAAAAGCTGATCAGGCCGGCGATGCTGAGAAGGCTGCCAATTATTTCAATGAATCACTGAACTTCTACGGCCAGGCTACCCAGCGGGATCCTAAGTACGTGGACGCTCATTATAGCATGGGAGCACTCTACTACAACCGTGCCGCCCTGCTCACCAAGCAAATGAACCTGCTTGCAGATGACTACTCCAAAGAGGGTCTTAAAAAATACGAGGCGATGAAAACAAAGGTGCTCAGCGAATTTGAGCTGGCATTGCCACACTTCCAGAAAGCCGAGTCCATCGACCCGAATGATACCAATACGCTGATTGCACTCAAGGAAATCTATGCCCGCCTGAATAAGGTGGACTTATCGGCTGAGTTCAAAACGCGCCTGGAAAAAGTTCAGGATGGCGGTAAAAACGAAACATCCTACTTCAAAAACTAATAGCCGGTGGTGTTGACCCCGCTATGAATTATGAGGTAGTGTAATAGGATATTCTTCGCTTGCTGCGAAGAATATCCTATTTTTTTTACTATAGCTTCTGTGCTGGAATGCCGTTACTGCCATGGCGTGAAGGTAGCGCTGAACCGGCCCGTTTCCTCCGGGTGCATCGGAATATCCCAGGAGCCCTCGTACCGTACTTCTGCCGGAAAATATCCACCTTGAAAGGAATCCAGACGAACAAACATAGTTACGTCGAACCGAAAGGCCAGGCCGCGGTAGGCCAGCCGGTACGATCGTTCGAGCACCTGTAGGCTGCTTCGCTCAAATCGCGTCTCCATGTATTGTACAATACTTCGGTTGGGATGCTGGCTAAAGAAATCCGGTTTGATACGGGCACCAAACACATAGACGGGCTTCCCCGCGGCGGTGCTATCGGCCTTGATTTGAAAATCGTAGGCGGGGAGCATTTCCGGGTTGAACAGGCCCGTTTTCCCGCCAATAAACGGCACGTCCACCTCTTCGCCAGGCTCGAAGATAAAGTGCTTCAAGGCCGTGTAGTAATGGTCTAATCCACTTTCTTTAGTCGGTAAAGCCTTGCTCCCGGTATTGCATACCCGTCCGTGGGTGAAAAACACCCGATCATATAGGTCGGCCGTAATAAATCGGAAGTCTCCATTTTTTTTGAAAAATCTTCCTTCTACCTTTCGGTCCAGTTCCTGCATCTCCCGGCATGCCTGAACCACTTTTTGCCGGGTATGGCTGCTATACGAAGCCAATGGGCGGTTGCGGGAATCGACAAATGACATGGTGTGATGCCCTTTCCAGTTCATAGTGCGCAATCGACGGAACGCGCCCGAGAACGTGGTGTCTTCCTGTACCAGGCGGATGAAATCACGTACATCGAAGCCTTGCTTTTGAGCGATTACCACCACCGAATCGAGCTGTACACTGGCCGCAATCTGATCCAGCGGATTTTCCTGCGCGTGGGCGGGTATCCAAAATCCTATGCTGACCGCGATAAAGAGAAAACAAACGTAGCGCATTCTGATGTTTTGAATTTACTTTTGTGCCGCTGTGGAAATATACGATAAGTCCCACACAATCACTTACGGTTACTGGGGTACAAACGGGCTGTTAGCGTCTTTTGTTTCCGGTCAAAATATCCAGTATTATGAGTATAAATCGCGTTGCTGTCATAGGGGCAGGTACGATGGGAAATGGAATTGCGCACGTGTTTGCTCAAAACGGCTACTCCGTGGCCCTCATCGACATCTCGGCGGAGGCGCTCTCACAGGCCTTGCACACGATTGCTATCAACTTCGACCGCATGATTCGAAAGGGCCTGTTACAGGAATCGGATAAAATCCGTGCCTTGGCACAGGTGGAGACCTTCACCGACCTGGCCAACGGGGTGGCTGGAGCAGATTTGGTGATTGAAGCGGCGACGGAACAGGAGGAAACGAAAAAACGCATTTTCCGTTCGCTCGATGGGCTGGTGCCGGCGTCCTGTATATTGGCGACCAACACCTCTTCGATTTCCATAACGGGTATTGCGTCTGTTACGAGCTGCCCAGAGCGCGTTATTGGGATGCACTTCATGAATCCCGTTCCTGTGATGGAGCTGGTGGAAGTCATTCGGGGCTATGCCACCTCGGATATGGTCTGTGCGACGGTGTTGGCGCTTTCGGCTGCGATTGGCAAGACACCGGTAGAAGTACAGGATTATCCGGGGTTTGTGGCCAACCGCATTCTGATGCCCATGATTAATGAGGCTATTAGCACTTTATACGAAGGGGTAGCAGGCGTTCGTGAAATTGATACCGTGATGAAATTGGGCATGTCACACCCAATGGGGCCTCTTCAGTTGGCTGATTTTATCGGATTAGATGTATGTTTGAGCATCCTGCGCGTGTTGCATGATGGGTTTGGAAATCCGAAATACGCCCCCTCCCCGCTATTGGTGAATATGGTAGCTGCAGGGCGCACGGGCATTAAATCGGGAGAGGGTTTTTATACGTACGCGAAAGGTAGTAAGTCGCCGATAGTTTCGAGCCGTTTTAATCTGTCAGAGAAATGAGAAAAGCAGAAATTGCTACTTGGCTGGAGCAGCGGGAACCAGGCGTGGTACTGGATGTGCGCACGCCGGCGGAGTACGCTGCGGGGCATATTCCCGGCGCAGTTAATTTGCCCTTATTCTCAAACGAGGAGCGGGTTGTGGTAGGTACCTTATACAAACAGGTAAGCCCGCAGGCTGCCTTCCAAAAGGGGCTGAAGTATGCTGGCGCAAAGCTCGCCTGGTATGTGTCAGAGGCGGAGCGCCTGTCGCCGAATCGGCAGGTGACCATCCATTGCTGGCGGGGTGGTCAACGAAGTGGGAGCCTGGCCTGGCTACTCAGTTTTGCTGGTTTTGAGGTGGCGGTATTGCAGGGAGGGTACAAGGCGTACCGGAGACATATTCTGGCCGAATTCGAAAGCCGTTCCATGCCCTATTTGATTCTAGGTGGTCCCACGGGCAGCGGTAAAACGGCCTTATTGCACCAGATGGAGCGCATGGGGGAGCAAATACTCGATCTGGAAAAGCTGGCGCACCACAAAGGATCCTCCTTTGGCGCACTGGGCGAACTGCCCCAGCCCTCGGTCGAACAATTTGAAAATAACCTATATGCAGCCCTTCACAGGCTGGAACCCGGACGCCGGGTATGGGTAGAAAACGAAAGCCGTTCTATCGGCCGGGTATTTCTGCCAGAAGGATTGTGGCACCGCCTGCAGCGCAGCCCTTTAATTGAGGTACATATGCCCTTTGAGGCCAGGGTGAATCACCTAGTGGAGGGGTATGGACAATTTTCCGGGGAAGAGCTGGAGGCGGCCTTTGTGCGTATCGAACGCAAACTCGGCGGGCAGTTTGTAAAAGCTGCGCTGGAATCATTGCAACAGGGAGATTATGCCGCCGCCGCCGCGATTGCATTAAAATATTACGACAAAACGTATGCTTATACCACGAGCAAGGGGCTCTTTGATCCGCGGTTAAAACTCGAAATTTCGGGGGTGGACACAGAAAACGATGCTCGAATTCTAATTGATTATGCAGAATCCAATCGATTGTAAACTCACACAATACAGCCACGGATCGGGCTGTGGTTGTAAAATTGCGCCCCGGGTACTCGATCATATCCTCGTGCAGCAAACAGAAAAGATCCATTATCCCGCCTTGCTGGTCGGCAACGAAGAGCGAGACGACGCAGCGGTGTTTGAGTGGGGAAATGGCGAAGCGGTGGTAAGCACTACCGACTTTTTTATGCCTATCGTGGACGACCCCGAGGATTTTGGCCGCATTGCTTCCGTCAACGCGCTGAGTGATATTTATGCAATGGGCGGCCAGCCGATGCTGGCTATTGCTATCCTGGGATGGCCTGTGAACGTACTGCCTCCCGAAGTGGCCAACCGCGTGGTAGAAGGTGGTCGAAAAGTATGTGCCGAAGCGGGTATTCCGCTCGCCGGCGGCCATAGCATCGATAACCCAGAGCCTATTTTTGGACTGGCCGTCACGGGAAGGGTGCGTCTGGAGCACCTGAAAAAAAATGGGGGCGCTACGCCCGGTAGCCTTCTCTTTATCACTAAACCGCTGGGGGTAGGCATTTTTAGTACGGCTCAAAAAAAGGGCCTATTGCTTCCGGAGCACGCCTTATTGTCCAAAAACAGCATGCTGCACCTGAACAAGGTAGGGTATGTGTTTGGACAGCTTCCATATGTAGAAGCGATGACCGACGTGACCGGCTTTGGCTTGCTGGGACACCTCAGCGAACTTTGCGAGGCGTCGAATGTCAGCGCCCGGGTATTCTTCGAACAGGTGCCCCAACTCGATGCCAAAGCCCTCGATTCCTATATCGATGCGGGTTGTGTGCCCGGTGGCGCACAGCGAAACTGGGATAGCTATGGCCATAAAGTGGCGGGGGCGGAAGGTAAAAAACGAACCATCCTGAGCGATCCACAAACGAGTGGCGGCTTGCTGGTTGCCGTGCAGCCAGGTTTTGAAAAAGAGTTTAGCCAGGTGGCAGCCGACCATGGGTACGCCTTACAGCCCATCGGAGAAATAATACCCCAACAGGAGTATGGTATTCAGGTGTACTAACCGGGATAGGTCACCCTCATTCCACGACTGAAACCGTAGGTACAGCGGGTCCCATAAAAAAGCCATTTTCGCGCAGCGAAAATGGCTTTTTTATTAAAAGAAATACGCAGCACCCTTTATTTTCCAAGGGTCTTGTAGAGGTACCCTCTTCCATCGTATTCTTCCCGACTGATTAATTGCATCTTGTGGTACAATTTGTGCAGGCTTCGGTTGAGTAGCTGGCTCAGCATAGTGTTGCCTTCGTTGAGCTTTTGGGCGTCGCGCTCGTCTTTCATCGCATCCAGTAGGTCGGTTACCGCCATCGGCTTGTTGATCTCGAGCAGTTTATCCAGCACGAACGTATCCCAGAAGGACATGGTAGCCTGGCGACCTGGTTTTTTCTTTTCGCTGGCTGCTGCGTCAGCGGCTGGGACTGCTTCTTTCGATTTTTTTGCCGTGCTGGTTTTTTCGACCTTCGCCGGCTTCGGCGCTTTCGCTGGTTTGGCAATTTTGATTTTTCCTACTGCTGATTTTTCAGCTCCTTTTTCAGTTCCTTTCGCTGCCTTCACCGCTTTGGGCTTTTCAACGACAATTTTCGCTGCTTTTTCGGCGGCTACTTCTACCGGCGCGGTGCTGTCTTTTACTTTCTCTTTTGGCTTAGGACCGCGTTTTCCGAGCGTTTTAGTTTTATCTGCGGCTACCTTTTTAACTTTCTCTACTTTTTCCTTAGTAGCCGTTTCTGTTTTGCCTGGTGTCGCAGGTTGAACAGTTGCTTTTTTTTCAACAGGCTCATTTTCAAGCTCTTTTATCCATTGGTGGAGCTTGTCGAGCTGGTGTTCCAGTAGTCTGGCATCTGATTGGTATTTTTCAATAAGATGCCTCTTTTCAATACTTGTTAATTCCCGATTATTCATAATTTGGTTTTTTTAGCAAATATAAGGGATATAATAATTTAAAACAGGATTGTCGGATGTTGTCAAAAGATAATTATGCTTTTTAATTGCAATTTTAAAAATATATTTAATTGAAAATGAGATAATTAAAAAATAGCTATCTAACAAATAGCAATTTTTTAACGAAATTTTTTTCTGAAGAATGTCTATAAATGCTAACATTTGCTTTGTAGCCTGAGCTGTAATAAACATCGCTTCCACAGGGTCGCCTTGTAGATTAAATGGCGGGCAGGATGAAAAAGAGAAATGGGGGAAGGTGCCCTCCGCTATTTACAGCTATCAGCGAAAGGTATTTTTTGGCCGCTGTTGGGCAAATGGGCGCCCTTTTTTGTTTCTTTTTTTTGGCGGGCAAAAAAAGAAAGTAGGCGGAGAAAGAATGCCCAGGAAATAAATCACCCGCATTATTGGCTAGCTGGCGGATTATCCTATTAATCATAGCCTTCCCGCGTGGTTGAAGCCGCGCCATTATACCACCCGAAGGACGATACAGTATGTCGAAAAATTGCGGGTAAATCCTACCTTTGGATTACATTAGCACGCTTCCATTGGCATGTGGGACAAGCATTCATCCGGACATTTTTCAACCGGATGTTTATTGGCCTCGAAAAATCGTACCATTGGCATATCCCCCGCAGGCGGAGGCGCGAAAAAACACCTGTCGCCCTTTTTTGTTTCTTTTTTTTGCGTGCAAAAAAAGTGAGCGGAGAATAGGTAGGTAGGATTTTCGCAACCACGGAAGGGGACACCCCGATGCACGACAGAAGTCGTAGATAAGTATAGCGTTACACCAATATGGGGGGACCAGATCTTTGGAAGTAAATCATAATATGCCTGTAACTATGTTTATTTTTTCCTATTCAAAAATCTGTACTTCGACGGCGGGTAATTTGGCCGGCCCGCTGCGGGAGCTTCTGTTTCCAGAGCGAACCAGCCGGCTGTTTGGGCATCAGCTATTTTTTCTCCGGCTGGTATTATTTGCTTGGCTGAGTATGGTTTCGGTATCGGGGCATACCCAGTCGTCCGACATTCTGGACAGATACATACGGGAAGCGCTGGCCAATAGCCTACGGATACGCGAGGCGGCCATACAGCTCGAATCAAAGCGGGTAGAAGAGGAGTGGGGGCATCGGCTGTATCTCCCGGAGCTGAGCTTTGGTACTTCCTACACGTTAGCGGCGGGTGGGCGCTCCATTTCATTTCCTGTCGGCGACCTGCTCAATCCGGTGTACAGCACGCTGAACAAGCTGACACAGTCGGCTGCTTTCCCGTCGATCGACAATGTAGAGGAACAGTTTTTGCCCAATAATTTCTACGATGCGCGATTCCGTGTGCGGCAGCCTATCATACGAGCAGAAATTGAGCTTACTCAAAAACTCCAGGAGGTGCAGCGAACCGCCGCCGAAATTCATATAGAGGTATTGCGCAGGGAGTTGATTAAGGAGGTCAAAACGGCCTATTTTGGGTATTTGCAGGCGATGGCCTTATTGGAGGTATTTGACCGAAACCGCGCATTGCTCGCAGCGCAGCGCACGGTACAGGAAGGGCTGATTCGGAATGGAAAATTATCGGCTGTCGCCTTAGACAGGAACAGCGCCGATGTAGCCCGCTTGGAAGCCCAGCGCGCGCAGGTAGTGGTCAATAAAGAGAATGCAGCGCAGTATTTCAACTTCCTGCTGTCGCGAGACGGTACTGCACCGATTGAGCGGGACAGTCTGTTGGCCGGGGCCATTCCGGGGATTCCCGAAAACCCCTCACCTAGGCCGGAGCTAGCTCAGTTGGAGGCTGGCCAATCCGCCGCCGCGCTGTTGGTAGCCATGGAAAAAGCGAAGACCAAGCCCGCGTTGGGGGCTCAGCTAGACTATGGCTCGCAGGGGTTTCATTTTGACTGGGGACCGTATGCGCTCCTGGGTATCTCCCTTGAAATCCCATTGTGGACTGGCGGGAAGCAAAAGCTTCAGATACAGCGCGCACGCCTTGAATCCGAGCGCCTCGATGTTTCCTTCCAGCAGGCACAGCGGGCGTTTGACCTGGAGGTACAAACGACGCGGCAACGATTCCTGGGAGCGGTTAAAAATTGGGAATCGTTTCCGGTTCAAGTGGAGTATGCACAGCGAAACTACCGGGAGACGTTGCGAAGATACCAGGAAGGGGTTGCCGGCGACCTGGAACTTCAGGAAGCGCAAACGCAGTGGTACGGGATAGAAATTCAGCAGACAGTGGCTTACTACGCCGTCTTGTTGTGCTTTGCCGATTTGGAACGGGCCATGAATACCAGTTGGTAGCATAGCCGAAATATAGAGAAGCGAGTGGATACCTCATCTACTCATGTAAATGCTAAATGCGATATGAAAAAAGTATGGTTACTCTTACCGTTGGGGTGTATAGTTGGTCTGTGGGGATGTAAGAAAGAAAAGGAGGCTGCGGAAAGCAAACCCGCAGCAGAAGTTATCTCTGTTCGGGTAGCCCAGGTGACTAAAAAGTCGCTCGCTTTTCCGGTTCGGGCAGCCGGGGTGGTGTATTCCGACCAGGAAGCGCGGCCGGCGTTCAAGACTGGGGGTATTATTAAGCGTATTTTCGTGGAAGAAGGTCAGCCGGTGTTGAAAGGGACGTTGATGGCTACCTTGAACCTTACGGAAATCAATGCCCAGGTGCGGCAAGCCGAGGAGGGGTTGGAAAAGGTACGCCGCGATTACCAGCGAGCCAAAAACCTGTATGCAGACAGTATAGCCACGCTGGAGCAGTTGCAGAATGCCACCACTGCGCTTCGCCTGGCGGAGGAAACGCTGGAGATTGCGCGATTCAATCAGAGTTATTCCGAGGTACGTGCGCCGATGGACGGCACGGTGCTGCGTATTTTGCTGCACAGCGGGGAGGTCGCGGCTCCCGGAATGCCTGTTTTCTATATGCTGGGAACGGGTAAGGGCGCGTGGTCTGTAAAGGCCGGACTATCTGACCGCGACTGGGCCAGGATTCGGGTAGGCAACCCGGCGGAAGTATATTTCGATGCGTTTCCCGACCGCAGTTTTCCCGCGCGGGTTACGCAGTTATCGGAAGTAGTCAACCCACAATCAGGTACCTTTGACGTGCAGCTGGAGCTGGAACGGCAGCCTCCGCGCTTGGCGACGGGGCTGGTAGCCTCCCTTATGATCTATCCCCCCGCCGGTCCGGAAAGTCTGGTCGCCCCGTTAGACGCACTGATTGAAAGTGACGGACAGCGCGGTATCGTGTATCGGGTGCGCGACAGTAGTGTCGTACAGCGGGTAGAGGTGGAGCGTGGCGCCTTGTACGAGCATCAGGTGCTCATCAAAAAAGGCCTGCGGGCAGGTGATTTGGTGGTGACTACCGGCGGTGCCTACCTGTCGCACGGCACCCGTATTCGAATCGTTCAATAAATCGCAGCGTGCGATAACACCCAACGCTATGCAACTCGCATCCTTTTCGGTACGCAACTACCAGTTTACCATTATTCTGTTTATCCTGGCGCTGCTGCTGGGGTTGAATTCTCTGGTCAATATGCCTCGGGGGGAAGACCCTCCGTTTCAGGCACCCATCTTTTTGATTGTAGCGGTATTTCCAGGCACCAGCCCGCTGGATATGGAGGAGCTGGTAGCAAATCCTATTGAAGAAGCGCTGTACGAGCTGGACGACATTAAAAAAATTATCACAGACTGCGAAGACGGCCTCCTCACCATGCGGGTGGAATTTTCCTATGGGGTACAGGTCGATAGTAAAAACAACGATGTGGTGCGCGAGGTAAACCGCTTGCGCAACGAGCTTCCGGCAGAGCTGGCCCTGCTCACCGTAACCCGTGCCACCTCTTCCGATGTAGCCATTTTGCAGGCAGGCTTGGTATCGGAGCAAGCCTCGTATTCGGAGCTTAAACGCTATTCGGAGCAGTTGAAGCAAGAGCTGGAGCGCCTCCCTGATTTGAAAAAAGTGCGTGTGGAGGCTTGTCCGGAACAGGAGGTCTCGGTAGCGTTGGATTTGGAGCGTATGGCGCGGATGCGCATAAGCACCAGCCAGGTGTTGGGCGCGCTGCAAAGTCAGAACGTGAATATTCCGGGAGGCAGCCTGGATTTGGGTGCCCGTCGGTTCAATGTGGAGACCAACAGCAAATTCCGGAGCGTGGAGGATGTAGCGGAGGCGGTGGTGCACGGAAGTTCAGATGGCCGGATTGTGTTGCTGAAAGATATCGCCACCGTAGGGATAGAGGAGGAGGAGTCGGTGTATCTGGCGCGTTACAATGGAGAAAAGTCGGTCTGGATTATTGCCATGCTAAAGGATTTGCGCAATATTGTACAGAACGATGTGCGGCTGAAAGCGGTGCTGGCCAATTTTGAGAAACAGCTTCCGCCGCATATCCGATTGGAGATTAGTTTCGACCAGGCGGTGAATGTGCAGCATCGGCTAGCTGGTCTGGGCCGGGATTTTGCCATCGCGATTTTTCTGGTATTGCTGACCTTGCTGCCGCTTGGTCTGCGGGCTTCGATGGTAGTCATGATATCGATTCCGCTTTCGCTGGCTATCGGGCTGGCGGCATTGGACGCGCTGGGGTACTCGCTCAACCAATTGAGTATTGTCGGGCTGGTGATATCGCTGGGCTTGCTGGTGGACGACAGCATTGTGGTAGTCGAAAATATCGAACGCTTTTTACGGCAGGGGTATTCTCGTCGGGAGGCAGCGGTCATGGCCACCAAGCAGATAGGTATTGCCATCATTGGATGTACGGCTACGTTGATCCTGGCTTTTTTGCCCTTGGCGTATATGCCGGAGGCTTCCGGCGATTTTATCCGCAGCTTGCCGGTGGCGGTGATAGCCACTATTATCGCCTCTTTATTTGTGGCGCTGACGATTATCCCTTTTTTGTCGAGTCTGCTGCTGCGCCAGCACGAAAAAACGGAGGGCAATTTGTTTTTGCGCTTATTTAAAAAATACCTGAATGACCCATATCGCAAGGTTTTGATTGTGGCGATTCGCCATCCGGTGCTCGCCCTCAGCGTCACCTTTTTAATATTTGCAGGGAGCTTGCTGCTCGTTCCGGGGATTGGGTTCAGCCTGTTTCCTCTATCTGAGAAGCCGATGTTTATGGTGGATGTAGAGACGCCGCTGGGTACTTCTCTTGAAACGACGGATGCGGTAGTCCGTCAGGTGGAGGAGGAGTTGCGGAAGTATCCACGGATTGTGGATGTGAGTACCAATGTAGGCAAAGGGAACCCTCGGATTTACTACAATGAGTTTCAGAAAAAGGATGCGCCGCATTTTGCGCAGTTGTTTGTACGGGTACAGCCAACGATGCAGGTACCCGACATCATGGAGCTGACTGATAGTTTGCGTGTCGCGCTGTCGGATTTTCCAGGTGCCCGGATTCAGGTACGGCGTTTTCAGCAGGGTCCGCCGGTGGAGGCACCGGTGGAGATTCGTTTGCAAGGTGAAAATCTGGACACGCTGGCTGCCTGGTCGTTTCGCGTAGAGGCGATGATGCAGCAGATGCCGGGGCTGCTCTATGTGAAGAACCCCCTGCGCACGCCGAAGACCGACCTGGAGGTACATATCGACAAGCGGAAGGCGGGTATGGCGGGAGTGCCGGTATCAGAAGTGGCGCGGACTATCCGGCTGGCCTTGGCTGGTCTGGAAGTAGGTAAGTTGCGCGCCGGGGATGGCGCTGAATTTCCGATGGTCGTATCCGTAGAGAAGGCGGAAAAAGATGCCTTACAGCTTTTTTCGAGTGTATATGTCAGCTCGCTGGGCGGCGCATTGATTCCGCTGGATCAGATAGCGGAAATACGGTTGCGCCCCAGTCCGCCGTTGCTCCGCCATTTGAATAAGGAGCGTTTTTGTTCGGTTACCGCCTTTGTAGAATCGGGGTATAACACCCAGACCCTCACCCAGGATGTAATGAGTCGCTTGGAACAGCTATCGGTACCGCCGGGGCTTCATTTTCAGGCAGGCGGGGAGGTAGAATCGCGGGCGGAGTCGTTTGGAGGAATGGAAGGGATTGTATTGATTTCGGTATTTCTGTTGTTTGCCATTCTCATCCTGGAATTTAGGACTTTTAAAAGTACGCTGATCGTGCTTTCGGTGATTCCGCTCGGGATTATCGGTGCGCTGGTGATGCTGTATGTGATAGGTGAAACGCTGTCGTTTGTGGCTACCGTGGGGATGATTGCCTTAGTGGGCATTGAAATCAAGAACTCGATTTTGCTGGTGGACTATACCAATCAGTTGCGGGAAGGGGGGATGCCGCTGGAGCAAGCGGTGATTGAAGGGGCGGAAACCCGTTTTCTGCCTATCCTGCTCACGACGCTGACTGCCATCGGTGGGTTGATTCCGATAGCCGCAGAGCGCTCTCCGCTGATTTCACCCCTTGCGTTTGTACTGATTGGCGGACTCATAAGTTCCACGCTGCTGAGCCGGATTGTGACGCCGCTTCTCTACCGCCTGTTGCCGCCCTCGGTGAAGGTGCGGGGAGAAGAATCCGCGACGGAAGTCGTAGATTAAAAAGGGAGATGGCTGGGTAGGCTCTTTTTTCAACGCAGGTGGAGTGGGATAGGTAGGGGTATTCCGCTGCTGGATGCGGCCGAAGCCCTTGTGGGGCCGCCTCGAACGTACAGACCCATCCTTTTCCTCGCGAAGGGATACCGGGGTTATACGGCGTTTTGGGGAATCCTTTTACTCCCAGTCGTCCCAGTCCAGGTCTGTTTTGAATTCATCGATTTGACGGCGCTCCCGCTTGGTGGGGCGGCCAGCGCCCCGATCCCGTCTTTCCGGGGCGCCTTTTCCTACAAACCAGTCGTTGTATTTATTCAGTTCTTCCTCCGGGGTGCAGTTGATATAGCAGGCTTGTGCCAAAGGAGCAGCTACCCGGCTTTTCAGTAGCTGCACTACCTGAAAGGAAAAATTAAATCCATTTTTTCGCACCTCTACCACGTCGCCGGGTTGGATCAGGTGGGAGGCTTTGATGGGGAGCTCTTTTAATTTCACTTTGCCGGCCTTACAGGCATCGGCGGCAATGGTTCTGGATTTGAAGATGCGTACGCACCAGAGCCATTTATCAATACGCATTTTATCCATGCTGGAAAAAGGTTGTGGGAGAAAATCGAGGAACGCTACGTATGGCTGATGTCGGGATACTGCAACCCGAGTTGTTCGAGTTGTGTACAAATGGTGTTGGCGATGACATAATCGCGGTACCAGCGCTCATCTACCGGCACGATGGTCCAAGGGGCCTGGGTACGTTGGATAGCTTCTTCATAGCAAAACATATACTTATTCCAGGCGCCTCGTTCCGTCCAGTCGCCATCGCGGTGTTTCCAGCGTTTTTCGGGAGCATCGATGCGTTCCTGTAACTCCAGCGCCTGTTGTTCGTATGAAATATGCAGGAAGAACTTACAGAGGATAGTATTGCCGTGTGTTTGGAGCAGGGATTCAAAGGCGTTGATGGCCTCGAAACGCTGGTCGATCATTTTTTCATCCACCCATTCATGTACGCGTTGAATCAGCACTTCCTCGTAATGGGATCGGTTGAATATATGAATCATTCCTTTGGCCGGTACGTGGCGGTGGATGCGCCAGAGAAAATCGTGGGCGTTTTCTTCCTCCGTAGGCTTTTTAAATGAAATCACTTGTATGCCGGCGGGGTGGCATTCCTTGAATACATTGCGCACGGCTCCGTCTTTTCCACTGGCATCCATGCCCTGGAATATGACCAGCAGGCTATATTTTTTCTGTGCGAACAGCTTGTCTTGCAGCACGCCAATCCGCTCTACCAGATCGGCCGTTTTCTTCTTTATGTCTTCTTTTTCCGTATGCCTGGGAGGCGTAGTAGGAATCGATGCCAGTTGGAACATGGGAAATGATGTTTAGACGCGCATTTTACTGCGTTTGACCAGGTAGGATTGTATTACGCTGTGAAAACCTTCATTGATATCGGCTTCTACAAAATCGATTTGGTATTGCAGGCATTTGAAGCGCAGCTCCGTGATAAACGCCTGCATTTGCTGCACGTAGTTTTCTTTGACTTGGTTGGACTGGAGCCGGAGCTTTTCGCCGGTTTCCATATCAATAAACAGGTAGGGTCGGTTTTCAAATTCAAAATTGACTTCCTGCGCTTTATCTACGACGTGGAAGAGAATGACTTCGTGCTTGTTGTGTTTGAGGTGCTGCAGGGCGGCAAACAGGTGTTCGGTATCCTCCCCTTGTTCAAACATATCGCTGAACAAAATGACCAGGGAGCGTTTGTGGATACTTTCTGCTACCTCGTGTAAGGCTTTGGCCGCAGAGGTTGTCTGGAGAGCCGGGGGTTGTTGGAGGGTTTGCTGTAGGTACGACAGTAGGAGTCGGTAGTGGGTAGTGCTGGACTTACAGGGGGTATGTTGGCGGATTTCGGAATCAAACAGGGTGATTCCAAAGGCATCCCGTTGCTTTTGGAGCAGGTTCATCAGTGCGGCGGCCGCCAGTGCAGAAAAATGAATCTTATTGGGAATCACTCCCTGCCTGGCCGGATCGGGTTCGGGGAAAAACATGGACGAGGAGATATCGAGTACCAGCTGACAACGCAGGTTGGTTTCTTCTTCGAACCGTTTGGTAAACATCCGGTCGGTACGGGCAAACACTTTCCAGTCGATATTGCGGGTAGGTTCTCCCTGGTTGTATAGGCGATGCTCGGCAAATTCAACCGAGAAGCCGTGGAAGGGGCTTTTGTGCAGGCCTATTATGAATCCCTCTACCACCTGTCGGGCCAGTAGTTCCAGGTTGACGGTGCCGCGTACTTCTTTATTTTCGAGCAGATCCATGTGTTTGGGTTTTTGTTCTGCAATTTATAGTTTTCTTCCGAAGGTTGTGTGCTCTCGCCATCGGGCGTGGAAAGTTCTATTCATCGGGCACTCAGAAGAGCGGGCTAAATGGGTCTTGGCGCGGCGTAGGTATAGAAGAGAAGTTTAGCGGATAATGTTGATACCTAATTTGCGGACATTGGGTTGGGCTGTTTTTACCAACCGGGTATGGTTATGGGGCGTATAGCAGGGCGAGAACGATTCCGGATACCGCAAAAAAATTGGGCTGCACCCTGCGCAACCGACCGAAAACCAGGTTGAAGTAGTCGGTCGGTTGCAGGCAAAGAATGCAGCCCTATGTGCTGTAAGAATGCGGTTTATCCGATATGTGGATCAATTTTTCCGGCGAGTGCTTGCTTGGTAGTAGTACCTACTTGTTTGTCCACCACTTTGCCGTCTTTGATGACCAGTACGGTTGGAATACTGCGGATGCCGAAGTGCATAGCTACTTCCGGGTTGAAATCTACATTAAGTTTTCCCACGACTGCCTTTCCCTGATACTCCTTGGCCAGTTCTTCGATTACCGGAGCGATGATCCGGCAAGGGCCACACCATTCTGCCCAAAAATCGATTACAGCTACGCCTTCCTTCTCTAGAACGGTTTCCTTAAAGTTCGCATCCGTGAATTCGAAAGCCATTATTGTACTATTTAATTGTGAAAAATTGAATGATAAACAGCCTGGACAAAAAATTGGTTGTGAATATACGCTTGTTGATTAATATTTTTTCAATTTCCCGGTTTTAGGGACCTATGGTGGTAGGGGCTGCGGGAGATTCATTATTTTTCCGCCTGACGGCAACATGGGGTTTGTCTGGGGGCAAGCTAGGGGGATTGGGATATAAAATGGAGGTATATGCGCAGGTTTGTTGGAATGATTGCGGGGATTGGCACCTGGCTGCTGGCGATAGCTGGTCGCTTCGCTCCGGATTTTGTAGAAGCCTGGTACAGCCGGGGCCTTTTTCAGGGAATACGGTGGCTATTGGATGGAATAACGGGCATCTTGCCCTTTCCTGCCGTGTACCTGTTGGTCGCCGGTGGCATGGGGTATCTGGGGTATTCGGGCATACGGTTATTGCGGCGCCGCCGGCTGGTATGGACTGGAAGTCTGCGCCGTCTCGGCAACGGCATCGGATGGATAGTGGCTGCTTTTTTCTGGCTCTGGGGCTTTAACTACCTGCGTACTCCGGTGGAGCAGACACTGGATTTGGATGCTGCCCCGCTTCCTTTCGAACAGGTCGTTCGGGCGCTGGACGTAGAGTTTGCGCAGTTGATTCGGTTGCGGGGGCAATGGAATTTGCCGGAAGGAGCGGTCCCGGATGCTTCTTTTTTACCTATGGGGCTGGAGGCTTCCCTTCGGAATACACTGGAGCGCGTGCTGAGCGACTATGGCTACCCGGTGAATGGGCAAGTGCGGGGCAGATTGCTTTATCCCCGCGGCATACTCTTGCGCTTCAGCACTTCGGGAATATACCTTCCGTTTACTGGCGAGGGGCATATCGACCCGGGATTACATCCTATTCAGTTGCCGTTTACGATGGCGCACGAACTAGCGCACGGGTATGGGTTTGGGGATGAGGGGGTCTGTAATTTTTGGGCATACCTGACCTGTATGCGCAGTGCGCATCCTTTTATTCGGTATTCCGGCAGCATGGGGTATTGGCGTTACCTGGCCTCGGCGTATCGCCGGGCCGATCCGGAGGGTTTTTTGTCGTGGCGGAATACCTGGCCGGCGGGTATTACATCCGATTTGAAGGCTATCCAGGAGGCGATGGACCGCTACCCGGACTTAGTGCCGGAGCTACAATATCAGGTGTACGACCAGTATTTGAAGACACAGGGGGTGAAGGCAGGTATGCGGAGTTACAGCCAGGTGCTTCGGCTGGTAGAAGCCTGGAAGGCTCAGCAGCGTTGATACTCAGCCGCCTGCTTTCTTGGTTTGGCTGTATCCTTTTTCGAGCAGGAGCTGAAGTACGCGATCGCGGTGGTCGCCCTGAATCAGGATTTCGCCGTCTTTAGCGGCGCCGCCTACGCCACATTTGCTTTTTAAAAATTTGGCCAGCTCCTGGAGACTGGATTCGCTGCCTGCGAAGCCGATGACTAAGGTGACTTCTTTTCCTCCCCGTTGTTTGCGGTCGAGGTGAATGCGCAGCTTTTGCTGGGCAGGACTCAAATCTGCTTCGTTGCTCTCTTCTTCCTGGAAAACGAAATCGGGATTGGTAGAGAATACGATGCCGTTTTTATCCGGTCGATGTTTCTTGCTCATGTGATTCGATTAGGCTCCAATTTTTTTCCCTTGCATAGCTTCTGCGATGGTATAGTCCATAGCCCGGTGTGCGAGGGGGCTGGAGTACGTGTTGAGGGTTTCAATGGCTTGGTTGATGGCATCCTTGTCATCTCCCTGGACGGCTATGCGGAGGGCTTCGGTGAGTTGTTGGAGGGTGTTCATTTCCTCTTCGCTGAGCAGTGCCGCGTGCTGAACCATAAATTTGTCGGCGCTGAGTACGATGCTCTGGCCTTCGTTGCGCGCTTCCAGCAGGCCACGGACAAACATATCCTGCTGGGCGTTTCGGATAGAATCGATGAGCATGTGTGCCATTTCCTCGTCGGTAATACCGTATTGGGGGCGCACCTCGATTTCCTGTTCCACCTGTGAGCGCTCTTCGACAGCCCGTACCCTCAGGATACCGTCGGCATTCAGCAAGAACTGGATTTCAATTTTGGGTAGGCCGGCGGGCATGGGAGGGATATCCTTGAGTATGAATTCACCCAGTTTGCGGTTGTTGCTCACCAGGTCGCGCTCACCTTGAAAAACCGATATTTTGAGGTTGCGCTGACCATCGACGGAAGTCGTGTATTTGCGGCCTACGCGGGTAGGTACTTTTGAATTGCGGGGGATGATTACATCCATGAGTCCGCCCACGGTTTCGATTCCGAGGGACAAGGGGGTCACATCGAGCAGCAGGAGGTCTTTTTGATTTCCGGCGAGGATGTCGGCCTGAATGGCCGCGCCAAGCGCCACTACTTCATCCGGGTTGAGTTTGTCGAAGGGCGTTTTTCCGAAGAACGATGCTACCTGGTCTTTGACCAGCGCTACTCTGGTTGAGCCACCTACCAGTATGACCTTATCGATATCCGAGGTGCTGAGCCGGGCGTCGAGGAGTGCCTGTTTGCAACAGTCCATGGTTTTAGCGACCAGGGGTTGAATCAGGGCATCAAAGGTGTCGCGGGTGAGGTGACAGGAAATATCGCCAACTTGTCCGATGAAGGATGTGCTTTGGCTCAGGGCTTTTTTTGCTTTTTCTGCTTCGAGGCGGAGTGACTGGCTGCGGCTCTTATCCTGGTGAAAGGTTTTAGGGTCGATTTGCTGGTTTTGAAGCCAGAAGTCCATGATTGCACGATCGAAATCATCGCCTCCCAGGAAGGTATCGCCATTCGTGGAAACCACTTCGAATACGCCGTCTTCAATACGAAGTATGGAGATATCGAAGGTTCCGCCGCCTAGGTCATACACCGCCACCGTTTCCGGCGTATGGCGATCGAGGCCAATGCCGTATGCCAGAGAAGCAGCGGTCGGTTCATTCACGATGCGCAGTACATCGAGGCCGGCGAGTTTGCCGGCATCTCGGGTAGCCTGGCGCTGGGCGTCGTTGAAATAGGCCGGTACCGTAATAACTGCTTTGGAAACCGGCGCACCGAGCGCCCGTTCGATGCGGCTTTTCAGTTCGCGCAGTATGTCTGCGGATAATTCAATAGGGGTGAAATAGCGATCGAAGACTCGAATTTTTACTAGTGCATCGGGGTCTTCGTCTAGTATCTGATAGCCGAAGTAACCTTCTGTTCCTTCGATATCCCGGTAGGATTTGCCCATGAGGCGTTTCACGGAATAGATGGTATGTTGCGGATCTGTTTGGAGGAAGTCTTTAGCCTGTTCTCCTACTGTGATCGCGCCGGAGGGCGAGAAGTGGACGATGGAGGGAACCAAGGTGCTTTTGCCATCGGCTCCTTTGACAGCTACTGCCTTACCGGACTCCATATACGCCACCAGGCTATTGGTGGTGCCGAGGTCGATGCCTACAATAAGTTCCGATTCCGATTTGATACTACCTGATTTCAGGTCGATGGAAAATTTTGCCATAGCGAAATAAAATGTGTAATCTGGGCGCAAAAGTATGGAAAACAAACAGCAGATAGCAGCAGAATGTTTGGAGCTTGTATCTTTACCGTATTATTTACCTCCATTGAATGGGGTGGTAAATAGTGCTCCCGACTGCTATATTAAATTTTCGTGCGCCGATTGCTTCTGCCATGTCGTCGGTGGGGCTGGCAGCACGGTAAATAAACGTTGATTTACAGGCCAATGGAAAAACAAACACAGCCACTCAACGGGAGTGGGGTTCATGCAGAAGATATCGGCTTCGCCGGCGATATACTCACGCACCGTCCGTCCCGACTCTTCATCATACTGGGCGGTTTTTTTATAGCCAATGCGCTGGTAGCCGAGTTTGTAGGAGTCAAAATTTTTGCCTTGGAGCCAACCTTAGGGGTCAAGCCATGGAATTTCAACCTGTTTGGGCAGGTGGGTTCGCTTCAATTTTCGGCGGGTGTGTTGCTGTGGCCGGTTGTTTTTGTCATGACGGATATCATCAATGAGTATTACGGGAAAAGGGGGATACGCATGCTCTCCTTTTTAGCTATGGGGCTGATTGCGTATGCTTTTCTCATGATATTCGGCGCGATGCAATTAGTACCGGCCGACTGGTGGGTTACCCAAAATGCGGGTCGGGGGGTGCCGGATATGCAGCAGGCTTTTGAAGTAATTTTTGGTCAGGGGATGCTGATTATCGTTGGTTCTATTGCTGCTTTTTTCCTGGCGCAGTGGGTGGATGTCGTGGTGTTTCATGCCATCAAGGCCGCGACGGGCGAGCGCATGATTTGGTTGCGGGCCACCGGCTCCACCCTGGTTTCGCAGTTTATCGATAGCTTTGTCATCTTGATTATCGCGTTTAAATGGGGACCGGAGCTAACCGGCACTACCCAGCCCTGGCCATGGGCACAGGTGTTGGCCGTGGGGGTAGTACAATACCTATACAAGTCCATGATGGCGGTGGGTATGACGCCGGTCATTTACCTGGTACATGGGTTCATCGACCGATATTTGGGTGAAGAGCTGGCGCATCGCATTAAGCAGCGGGCTACCAGTTGGAATTAAGTGGGTATTTTTCGGTAGGGCAGCATGTTGAAAACTACAATAATGAAACGACTCTTTTTGGTTTTTTGCGGGAGTTTGCTCCTGTGGATTTCGGGATGTAAGCGGGAACAGGCCGCCGATCAGTTACCTTCTTTCCGTATGGAAAATTTCGAACGGGTCACGGATCCTTGTGATGAGGCGGGGAACAACTGTGTGCGTATGCGCGCTGTTTTTCCGGTTTTTGAATCCGGCATGCCTGCACCGGTGCAGGAACGGGTAAACGATTCTATTCTCCAGCTGACTAAAGCGTCGCTCACCCTGCTCGATTCGGAATTTGATCTGCATGAATTTACACTCGACATGCTTGCGGATACTTTGTTTCAGACGTATGCCACGTACACGGGCGAGGCAGAATACAGGACTCCGTGGGAGCTGGAAGTCAAGGGCGAGGTACTCTTTTTATCACCCAGCATGACCACGGTATCCCTGGAGAGCTTCAGTTTTACAGGGGGTGCCCACCCTAATAGTAACACTGTATTGCTCAACATAGACCTGAAAACGGGTAAAAGTGTCAACCTGCTGGACTATGTGCAGGATCTGAAGAAGTTAAACCAGCTGGCCGAAAAGGCATTCCGGGAGTCCCGTGAGCTGGCTCCGGAGGAAGACTTGAATGAGGCCGGATTCTTTTGGGATTCCGATTTTCAGCTTCCAGCGAATATTGGGCTAGTGGAAGAAGGCTTGTATTTCTATTATAACTCCTATGAAATTGCAGCGTATGCCTGGGGTTCTACCGATTTTGTGCTCACTTGGGAAACCCTGGGAGAAATTTTTGATCGCAATCGGGTAGAGTAGGAAGGGCGTAGCCAAAAAAGGTGTGGCCTCCATCGCCGTATTTCTCCAACAATGCGGAATCTCCGTGGCGAATTGGTTTTTTCACCACGGAGACCCCGTGCGACCATCCCCTGGGTGGCCAATCAGCCATCCAGTTGGCAGATTGTATTCCGTTTATTTCGTATGAAAAACCATCAGCGGCAACTTGGCGTGCAAAGTCATGTGCTTCGTTTTGCTGCGGTGGAAAAAACTTTCCCAGAAGGAGCGTTTGCGCGCCACCATGACCACCAGGTCGATGGCATGTTGTTGGGCATACGTGCCTAGTGCTTCACTGACATCGGCACCTTCGATATCCTCGAATTCAAAGCCGAAGTCGGGGCTGCCGTTGGCAAATAAATCGCCGATGATTTCTTCCTTGGTTTTGGGGTGGTTTTTATCTTCTTCGTCCCGCACATGCACAAAGTGCAGGGTAGCCTGAAATAGACCGTTGAATGAAGTGAGGCTGTCAATCATCTGCTTGTCGGCGGATTCGTAGTTGCTGGCATACATGATATGGCGCACTTCTTTGAAGTCCATTCCTTTGGGGATGAGCAAGACCGGGCATTTGGCATTCCGGGCGACATGGCTGGACACGCTACCAAATACTTCGTCGAGTACATCGGATTCGCCGGTGGTACCCATGACAATTAAATCATATTCAGCTGATAAGTGGACGATTTCATCTGCCGGGAACCCAATCGCGAGCTGTGCTTTTACAGGCACACTACCCGCCGGAGAGGATAGACACGCTGCATTGCTCTTTTCCAGGTACTCTGCCAGCATCTTTTCCCTGGCTTCGAGAAACTCCGGTATGGGAGGTACAATATTGGGGTATTCAGCTGCCGTGGCAGGTAGGTAAAGGTGTACTACATCAATTTGCGCACCCTCCAGACGAGCGGCAAAGGTTCGTGCATACGCCAACGCACATTGTGCCGTGGCGGAAAAGTCGGTAGGGACAGAATCTTTTTCATACCGCTGAGTTTTGTGTGTATCATAAAATTAGGTAAAACAAGCCGTTGATGCTGTTGATGAAAATCACCGATCACCTTGATTTTTTCTTACCAGGTGCCTGGTTTTCCTGATGCATAAATTGGTGCAACGTATAAATCTAATCATCTTTGTAAAAAAATGATGCTATGTTAAGCAAGATTAATCCAACAGAAACACAAGCCTGGAAAAAATTGGAAGCACACTACGAGCAGATGGCGGGGGTGCAGATGAAGGATTTATTTGCCGCAGACGGAGGTCGCTTTGATTCGTTCTCCCTGTCGCTGGAAGATATTTTGCTGGATTTTTCAAAAAATATTCTCCGAGAGGAAACGCTGTCGCTGCTCATCGAGTTGGCCCATGAATGCCGCCTGGGAGAAGCGATAGAGGATATGTTTAGCGGGGTAGCCATCAACGAAACGGAAAACCGCGCCGTACTGCACACCGCCCTGCGCAACCTGTCGGGGACACCCGTTAGGGTGAACGGAGAAGATATTATGCCCGATGTATTCCGCGTACTGGAGCAGGTAAAGGGATTTAGTGATCAGGTGAGCAGTGGCCAATGGAAGGGATATACCGGCCTTCCGGTCACCGATATCGTAAACATTGGAATTGGCGGTTCGGACCTAGGCCCGGTGATGGTCACTGAAGCACTGAGACCCTATTGGGCACCCGGCATACAGGTGCACTTCGTGTCCAACGTGGACGGCGCGCACATCGCCGAGGTGCTGCGGCAGGTGAAGCCTGAAACAACCCTATTTATGGTGGCTTCCAAGACCTTCACGACCCAGGAAACCATGACCAACGCATTCACTGCGCGCGACTGGTTCTTGCAAAGCGCGGAAGATCCTGCCCATATTGCCCGCCACTTTGTAGCCTTGTCCACCAATGCCCGCGCCGTCGCCGCTTTTGGGATAGCCGAAGAAAATATGTTCGAATTCTGGGACTGGGTTGGTGGCCGCTACTCCCTGACCTCCGCGATTGGTCTGTCTATTGCAGCTACTATTGGGTTTACCCATTTCCGGGCGCTGCTAGAGGGGTTTGAGGTGATGGACAAGCATTTCCGGCAGGCGCCTTATCGGGAAAATATTCCAGTTGTGCTCGCGCTGATTGGCATCTGGTACAACAACTTCTTTGGAGCAGAAACAGAAGCCATCCTGCCGTACGACCAATACCTGCACCGCTTCGCTGCGTATTTCCAGCAAGGGAATATGGAGAGCAACGGTAAATCGGTGGATCGGTCTGGCATCCCGGTATCCTACCAGACCGGCCCCATCGTCTGGGGGGAGCCAGGCACCAATGGGCAACACGCGTTTTATCAGCTCATCCACCAGGGAACCAAGCTGATTCCCTGCGACTTTATTGCGCCAGCGGTCAGCCACCATGCCATCGGCGACCACCACATCAAGCTCTTGTCCAACTTTTTTGCCCAAACGGAGGCCCTCATGACCGGCAAATCAGCCGAGGAGGTACAATCCGAGCTGACGCAGGCCGGTAAGTCGCCTGAAGAAATCCACCGCTTACTCCCATTTAAGGTGTTTGAGGGCAACAAGCCAACCAATTCCATCCTGCTTCGGCAAATTACCCCGCGCACACTAGGCATGTTAATTGCCATGTATGAGCATAAAATTTTTGTGCAAGGCATCATCTGGAATATCTTCAGCTTCGACCAGTGGGGCGTAGAGTTGGGGAAACAGCTCGCCAACCGAATCCTGCCCGAGCTGGAGAGTGCGGCGCCTGTGCATAGCCACGACGCTTCTACCAACGGACTAATCAACGCCTACAAAAAAATGCGCAGTTAATGGAAAATACCCCTTCGTGCCTGGATTTAGTTCAAGCGGCCCTTCGCGCTGAAGCAAACCAGCAGGATACCGTATCAAAAGCCCGGTTTTTTCAGGCAACGGAAGGAGGATATGGGGGGAAAGACCAGTTTCTGGGTATTCCAGTACCGGTGCAGCGCCGGATCGCCCGTCGATTCGTTGCCAGCGCTACGGCAGAGGACATCCGTTTACTGCTTCGATCACCGTATCATGAAGAACGGCTGACCGCCCTGTTGATGCTGAACGACAAGTTCCGGCAGGCACGCCGCAAACACCAGGAAGAACCCTGGGTGCGTATTTATCTGGAGGAAATGGCGTATGTAAACAATTGGGATCTGGTAGATTCCAGCGCCCATATCCTAATAGGGGAGTGGCTGCTGGACAAACGCGACCGCTCGTTGTTGTATCGCCTGGCAGCCTCTTCTTCGCTATGGGAAAACCGGATTGCCGTGATTGCCGCCGGACGCTTCATACGGGAAGGCGACTACGAGGATTTGCTGCGCCTCTGTACGCAGTTTTTGGCACACCCCCATCCACTGATGCACAAGGCCTGTGGGTGGATGCTCCGGGAATTGTGGAAAAGGAACCCCCTCGTCGTAGAAGATTTTCTGAATGATCACCTATCCGATATGCCGCGTACCATGCTTCGCTACACCATTGAAAAAATGCCGGAGGCAGAGCGCAAAGCCTACTTGCAGCATTAAAACAGGCTAGGCGGGGTGCCCGCCGGCAGAATACCAATAAAATACCGACTCCTGTTTTATTCCTGCGTTTGGAATGGTAATTTGCTCCTCCATGAGGTCGGAAGGGAAGAGAGGTACAAAAAAACAGGATAATGAAAAAACGCTCCTACGCGATACTGGTCAGTCTGGCACTATGGCCCTTGCTGGGTCGCACACAAGTTATCAAAGCAACCCTGCCCGCTGTGTATGCTGAACAACAGGAGCAGGCCAAGGTATCCGGGGTGTTACAGGCCATGCCGGAGGATCGAAGCCCACGAACAGCCGATTTGGACTGGTTGCCCACCCTCGTTCGCGCACCCCGTATTCGCCCGGAGCTGAGCCGGGATCCCGAGCGGCTCGAAGCGATAAAGGAAGCCAAATGGGCGCTAAAACAACAAAGCCGCCTAGAAAAAAACTGGCTGGAACCAGCATCGACCAGCGGAATCCTTCCGGTGTTGGGGCGCAATTTTCGCGGCAACGGCAATGATGGTTTTGCGCCCTTAGACAACCACCTTGCCATCTCAAACAGTGGCTGGATAGTGAGCGTCATTAACGCCAATATTCAATATTTCAACGTCAGCGGCCAGCGGACCTACTCCAATAGCATCGCGGCATTTTTCAATTTCCAGGGGATTGAAGACATCTGCGACCCGTTGGTGCTGTACGACAGCGAAGCAGATCGGTTCATCTTCTTCGCTATGGAGTGTTCGGGGGTGCCAGCCAATTCCACCTTGCTCATCGCGTTTTCCAAGGCAGCCAATCCCGGCCTGGGGTGGTGGGTATATCGTCTGAGCGGTAACCCCCGCAACAACAACACCTGGTTTGACTACCCCAAAATGGCCGTTACCAACAACGAACTCATTATCACCGGCAATTCCTATCAGGAGGAGGATTTCATGGAATCGCTCATCTATCAGATTCCCAAAGCCAATGGCTATGCGGGAGCAAAGCTTAATTATCAGTATTGGCATGCCCTCCCAGGCAACCCGTTCACCCTGATGCCCGTCGGGTATGGACGTCAGGGCAACTACGGCCCCGGGGTATATCTGGTGGCTTCAGAGTCGGAGGGTGCTTCGCATATCCATTTTTACGACCTCACCGATGATATGTCGGCCAGCAATGAGCGCATCGATTACTACAAAATTCCCGTTCCGGCCTACTCTCCCGTGCCCAGTGCCGGCCAGAGAGGGACGACCCGTTTGCTCGATAACGGAGATTGCCGTATGCTGTCGGGGTTTTATCAGGATACGCTGATTCACATGGTTTTTCACACCGACCAGGGCGACAGTTGGAACGGGGTGAACTACCTGCGCCTGCATACCGTTCGGCGTACCGTCGCATCTTCCACCTTTGGACTGGCGGGGAGCTACGATTACAGCTATCCGGCGATCGCTTCCCTGAGCAACGGCCCCGGTGACCAAACCGTGGCGATCGGTTTTTGCAGATCCTCTGATGCGATTTTTCCGGAGTATCGGGTGGTTACCTGTGACCAGGCGATGAACTGGAGTTCGTCTATTCTGGTAAAAGGAGGACTGGGGTATGTGGATTACTCGGCTTCCGGTAAGGAGAGCGAACGCTGGGGCGATTATTCGGGGATAGCTCGCTGGTACGGTGCGGCTACCCCAACCGTATGGGTGGCGGGAAGCTATGGCTCCCTTACGCATGACTGGGAAACCTGGCTGGCAGAGGTCGTGCGCACCGGAACTACCCCTGCTCGGGTACTGGTTCGCGATGAGGCGGCTTTCCACGTATTTCCCAACCCCGTCTATGAGGGGTTCCGAACGCGGGTTCAATTAGACGCTTCGTGCGACTTGCGCATGACGCTCTACACTTCCGACGGAAGGTTGATCAAAGAGCTATACCGCGGATGGACGTCCTCCGGTGAGCACATTTTTTCCTTCAATCAAGGCACGCTGACCCCAGGCACCTATATCCTGACGCTGGAGGCCAATGGCCTGTGGTTGAGGAGCGAAAAACTGTTAATCGCCCACAAATAGACGAAGTTGGCCGATACTTGCATGCTTTCTACCGATTGAATCTATCTATTTGGAGTAATTCAGGCATCTTTGCGCAAAATCTGAATTATAGCAAATATGAACAATCGACAGTTTACCTTGCACTTCTTGCAAACCCTGTTTTTAGGTATTTTACTGATTGGCATGCCCGTATGGGGACATGCACAGCCTCCAGCTTCGGGAGGCGGCCGCCCGGTACCCAAAGCCCGCATCTATGGCAAAGTGGTAGAGGAAAATGGAAAAGGATTAGGCTATGCCGCGGTTCAGTGTTTTGGCAAACAGATGGATCCTGTTACGAAGACGATGAAAGATACCTTACTCCAAGGACAGCTCAGCAAAGATAACGGTGATTTTAACATGGAGGGCGTACCGGTTATGGGGGAGCTGACAGTGGTTTTCTCCTTCATGGGATATAGTGAAGTACGGCAGACGGTATCTTTTGGGGGCGCACCGGGCGCGGGGCCAAAGCCCGGCGCTATGCCCGGAGGCATGCCGGCCGGTGGATTTCCGGGATTCGGTGGCGGGTTGGAGAAAGATATGGGAAACATAGTACTTTCCATTGAGGCCGAAGTGCTCGGCGAAGTGGAGGTAACCGGACAGGCGGCCGTAGCTACTATCGCCATCGACCGCAAGACCTTTCGTGTAGATAAAGACCTGAGTGCAACCGGTGGAACGGCTCAGGATGCATTGAAAAACGTACCCTCGGTATCGGTGGATTTAGACGGCAATGTCAGCTTGCGCAACGCTGCCCCCCAGATTTTCGTAGATGGCCGACCAACTACGCTGGCGCTCAACCAGATACCCGCCGATGCTATCGAAAGCATCGAAGTCATTACCAACCCCTCTGCCAAGTACGACGCCGGAGGCGGAACCGCCGGTATTCTCAATATCGTGCTGAAAAAAGAAAAGCGAGCCGGCTACAACGGCAACGTCCGACTGGGCACCGATTCCCGCGGGGGAGCCAACCTAAACACGGACATCAATGTCAGCGGGAAAAAAGTCAATGCGTTTGCTTCTGCTATGTATTTCGGCAACCGCGGCGTCGGTACGGGCGAAACGGATCGACAGAACCTATTCGGAGACGTGAAGTCCAACGTCACACAGCTATCTGAAATAAACATGCGCGGCAGCTTTGCCAACGCCCGGGCAGGACTCGACTTTTTCCTCGACAACCGCAATACCCTTACCCTTAGTGCCAATATGGTTCGCGGGCATTTCACCCCCGGTGAGACGCTCGAAACACGTACCGACTACCTATACACAACGGGTATCCAATCAAGCACCTACACCCGAACTTCCGCGCAGGATCGCGGATTTCGCAACGTTGGTGCTTCTTTGCAATTCAAGCACCTTTTCCCCAAGAAAGGAGCCGAGTGGACCGCAGATTTCAACTACAACAAGGCTAATTTTGACGGCAACAGCAATTATAGTACCGTGTATAGCAGCGGAACGACCTCCCGTGAGCGCCAGGAATCGATGGGCTTCGGTAGCTTCCTCACGCTCCAATCCGATTTTGTAAATCCAATCGATGCCCGTACAAAATTAGAAGGAGGACTAAAAGCAACTATCCGGGATAATAAAAACGACAACGCGAATTTAGTCGCCAACTCCAATGGCGGATGGAACCAGATCAGCCAACTCGCCGACCATTTCAAGTACAATGACCAGGTGTATGCAGGGTATCTCCAGGCCAACCGGCAGTACAACAAGTGGGGAGTACAGGCCGGACTGCGTGCGGAGAGCAGCTTTTATACCGGAGATCTGACAGCAGTAGATTCTTCCTTCTCCATCAATTACCCCATCAGTCTATTTCCAAGCCTGTTTTTTTCGCGTAAGCTGAATGAAATGGATCAGCTCCAGCTCGCCTATACCCGGCGGATAAACCGCCCCAATTTTTTCCAGACTATGCCCTTTACCGATTTCTCCGATTCGCTGAACCTGCGTCGGGGAGAGCCCGGACTGCTGCCGGAGTTTACCAACGGCATCGAGCTTTCGTATCAAAATTTCTTTAAAAAAGGGAGTAACCTGCTCGTCAGCCTGTACTACAAGCAGGCGTCCAACCTAATCACGAGTTACCAGTTTACGGAGTTTAGCACCGTACTTAACCGCGACGTGGTCATTACCAGTTTTACGAACAGCAACAGTGCCTCGGCTTTTGGATTGGAATGGACCCTGCGCAATAATATTGGGAAAAACCTAAATATTACCTCTAATCTCAATGTCTATCAATCGCGGGTTGATGCATCCAATGTGGAGAATGACCTTACGATCAGCCGCATGAGTGCTTTTCTGAAGGAAACAGTACAGATTACCCTCCCCAAAAAATATTCCCTTCAGCTCAATGGAGAATACCGTACCCGGGCTTCCTTCACCCCATCGGCCGGTGGGGATCCATGGCGCGGAGGAGGACCTTCCACCAACTCGGCGCAGGGATATACCAAAGCCATCTGGTTCCTCGATGCATCCGTGCGCAAGGATTTTCTCAAAAACAACAGAGGGTCCCTCACCCTCAGCGTACAGGACATTTTCAGGTCGCGTCGCTTTGGCTCCTATACCGATGCCGGCTTTTTTACGCAGGAGAGTTCCCGGATAATGAACCCCCAATTGGTTCGGATTAACTTTTCCTTCCGATTCGGTGAAACCAATGCGTCCTTGTTCAATAGAAAAAACAACCGCGTCAACACCCAGGGAAATGATATGATGTCGAATTGATTGATGGCCAAATAAGTTTTGATTTTTTTAATAAAATCAATATATTTAGCTAATTAGCAATAGATTGTATTATTTGTCTTCAAAATTAACAACATGGCTGTTTTCAAGCTAAAAATTAACGGAGTGGGGCGGCAGGTGGATGTAGATCCGGCTACGCCTATGTTATGGGTGCTCCGCGACCATCTGCAGCTCGTGGGCACCAAATACGGATGTGGCATAGCCCAGTGTGGTGCCTGTACGATTCACGTAGGAGATATTGCCATGCGTTCCTGTGTGCTGCCGGTTTCACAGGTTGGCAATCAGGAAATAACGACGATTGAAGGACTGTCAGAAAAAGGAAATCACCCGGTGCAGGAGGCCTGGCTGGAGCACGACGTGGCCCAATGCGGCTACTGTCAGTCGGGACAAATTATGAACGCGGCTGCGCTGCTCAAGGCGAATCCAAATCCATCGGACGAGGCGATTGAAGCGGCGATGAGCGGCAATATTTGTCGGTGTGGGACCTATACCCGGATTAAAACAGCGATTAAAACAGCCGCTGCCAAGTCCTGATGGATTGGGTGGTTCGCCCTCCGTTTGGGAATGGGTAGAGCCTTTGGAATACAGGAATTTCATTTTTTGAAGATGCTCAATGTATCAGTATGATTAACGAAAATACAACATACGGCCGGCGCTCCTTCCTCAAGACAACGGCCTTAGCGGGTGGGGGTATGCTCATCGGAATGAACTGGCTCTTTTCTTGCTCTTCCGAAGACAAGGGAGCGGTCACCATGCCGGACGAGTGGTACGAGATGAATGGCTACCTCAAAATTGGCAACAATGGGGTAGTGACCATTTTCGCCCCAAACCCGGAATTTGGTCAGAACGTAAAGACCTCTATGCCGATGCTCGTAGCAGAGGAGTTGGATGTCGAGTGGAAAAACGTGCTGGTGGAGCAAGCGCCGTACAACCCCAATATTTACACCCATACCCGCCAGTTTACCGGCGGGAGCATGGGGATTCTCATGGCCTGGGAAGGCCTGCGTCAGGCGGGCGCCGCTGCTCGTCTGATGCTCCGTCAGGCTGCCGCCAGCGAATGGAAGGTGCCGGTAGAGGAAGTGCGCGCAGAAAAGGGGATGTTGACGCACCAAGGCACTGGCAGGGCGGCCGGTTATGGAGATATGGCTGCCGCCGCTTCCAAACTGGAAGTGCCTGCGGAAATTCCGCTCAAATCACCGGAAGAATTTTCCATCATCGGCACTTCTACCCGGAATGTAGAAGGGGAGAAAATTGTGACGGGTGCACCCCTCTTCGCTATGGATTTGCAGCGGGAAGGCATGCTTTATGCCATGTTGCTCCATCCTCCCGCCTTTGGCATGCGCTTAAAGTCTGTAGATGATTCTGCCGCACGCGCTATGCCCGGTATCCGCGAGGTCTTTACGCTGAAAGTGCTGGATGATGACTATGAGCGGCAGCCATTTGATGTGGTCACGTTCACAGAGGTAGTGGCTGTGGTAGGCCATTCTACCTGGGAAGTCATGAATGCCCGAAAGACTATCCAGGCGGTATGGGAAGAAGCACCTGAGCGCACGGAGCATTTCCTGGGCTGGGGAGGCGAAAAAAATCCGGTGACGGTACCTGGAGGATTGGAAAGTTCGGACCTGCACCTTCGCCGGATGGAAGAGATGGCCGCTCGCCCCGGCAAGATGCTTCGGAAGGATGGCAACCCCGAGTCGGTGTTTAAATCGGCTGCTAAGGTCATTGAGCGGACGTTTACTGCTCCGTTTCTGGCGCACAATTGTATGGAGCCAATGAACTTTTTTGCTGATGTTACGGGGGAGAAAATTGAGTTGGCAGGTCCATTGCAAGGCCCTGGGCTAATCGAGCATACCGTGGCTACCCGACTGGGTGTTCCGGTAGATAAGATTGAGATAAAAGCACTCCGCATGGGTGGGGGCTTTGGTCGCCGGGCATATTCGCACTACCTGGTGGAAGCTGCTTTAATCTCACAGAAAGTACAGGCACCGGTCAAGCTCTTGTACTCCCGTGAGGACGATATGACGGCCGGGATTTATCGCCCCGCCTATCATGCCGTGTACCGGGCAGCACTCGACGCCAGCAACAAACTGATCGCCTACCATGTAAAAGCAGGGGGTATTCCGGAAAGTCCGCTGGGGCATGCGGCCAGCCGGTTCCCGGCAGGAGCTGTCGATCACTACCTCGCCGAAGAATGGGCGATTCCATCGAATATCACGATTGGTGCTTTCCGCGCCCCGGGTTCCAATTTTTTGGCCGCCGCCGAACAATCCTTCCTGGATGAAGTGGCAGAGGCGGCAGGTAAAGACCCCATCGAATTTCGATTAGAGCTGCTGGATCGGGCAGTCAAAAACCCGGTTGGAGCGCACAATGATTATGAGCCTGAACGCTACGCCGGGGTATTGAAGCTGGTAAAGGAAAAATCAGGCTGGGGTACTACCGCTTCGAAAAAACACCGGGGCGTATCGGCTTATTTCTGCCATCAGACGTATGTCGCTCAAGTGCTGGATGTGGAAGTGGTACAAGGTACCCCCCGCGTACAAGAGGTCTGCTGTGCTATCGACTGTGGGATCGTCGTGAATCCCGACGCTGCGGCGAATATGGCAGAAGGGGCGATAGTGGACGGTATTGGCAACGCCTTGTACGGTGCCATGACCTTCCAGCAAGGGAAAGCAGACAAAACGAACTTTGATAA
>Ga0172367_10001679_pt1 | contig 31510 bp, 28 predicted proteins | sample Lak10m_FD_114542 | JGI IMG/M metagenome (GOLD analysis project Ga0172367, IMG submission 114542) | Freshwater microbial communities from Kabuno Bay, South-Kivu, Congo - kab_022012_10m | ecosystem: Environmental > Aquatic > Freshwater > Lake | place: Democratic Republic of the Congo: South-Kivu...
CCTCTGTTGTGAACGGTCTTTTGATTTTTGTTGTCGTTATGTCCCTTTGATTCTCTGCGAACCGTATCTGTTACTGTCGGTTTTGCTGCAGTACGGGGTTTGCTTTTCGCGGCAGTCGGCATTGGCGCATTATTCCGTAACCCTTCAACTTCTGCTGCTGTCAGCATTCGGTATTCACCAGGTTTTAGACCGACCATGGTGACAACTCCGTAGCGAACCCGACGCAGACGTACGACGGTCAGGCTGACCGCTTCGCACATTCGGCGCACCTGGCGATTGCGCCCTTCATGTATGGTAATGGAAAACCAGTCGTTCTGTTCCCCCTCCTTAATGATTCTGACCTTTGCCGGGGCGGTTTTCCTTTCATCAATATCAACGCCGTTTGCCAGTTGCGCCAGCTGGCTGGAATGAACCTTTCCCCGTACCCGTACATGGTATTCCTTTTCAATTTCATGGCGTGGATGCATGAGGCGATTTGCCCAGTCGCCATCGTTGGTCAAAAGAAGCAACCCTTCCGTGTTGTAATCAAGGCGACCGACGGGGTATACCCGTTCCCCCACATCTTTTAACAGCGATGTCACTACTTCCCGACCTTCCGGGTCGTCAAGTGTGGTCATGTAGCCGACCGGTTTGTAAAGGAGGATATAAAGTTTTTGCGATGAAATGGTAAGCGGTTTGCCGTCAACGGTAATTGTGTCGTGTGCCGGGTCAGCCTTGCTTCCAAGTTCGGTGACCAGAGCTCCATTGACCGATACACGGCCGGCAAGGATCATCTCTTCAGAGGCGCGTCGTGATGCAACACCGGCAGCTGAAATTATTTTTTGGAGTCGTTCAAGCATACATATTCTCTTTTCGATAAAAGGGTTAACCGGTTATGATTTGCTACAATGTGGTAAAGTGGCAAATATGTCAACCATAGGTATACATTGATGATAATATTGTCACTTGACTTGGTGTCACCCTTGTACTAACTTCATTCAAATTTTTACAACCAAGAGGTGCCACGTTTATGCCCTACGATAAGATTCAGGAAGGTCTTACCTTTGACGATGTTCTGCTACTCCCTGCTCACTCCCTGATACTCCCCCGCGATGCAAATCTTTCCACCCGGCTTTCAAGAAATATCTCACTGAATATACCGCTTGTCAGTGCTGCCATGGATACGGTCACCGAGGCTCGTACCGCTATTTGTATGGCTCGTGAAGGTGGGCTTGGTATCATTCATAAAAACCTGAGTATTGAAGAGCAGGCGCATGAAGTGGACAAGGTGAAAAAGAGCGAGTCCGGGATGATTATTGATCCGATTACCATGCGTCCTAACCAGAAAATTAGTGAAGCGCTTGATATAATGCGGCAATATCGTATTTCAGGCGTTCCTGTGACGAAAGCAAATGGCAAGCTGGTCGGTATTTTGACCAACCGCGATCTCCGTTTTGAAACCGAGTACGACCGTCCCATATCTGATCGCATGACCAAGCGGAACCTTGTTACAGTGCCGGTCGGCACAACTCTGGAACAGGCGCGGGAACATCTGAAACATACACGGGTGGAAAAACTGCTGGTGGTGGATAATGATCGTAACCTCAAGGGTTTGATTACAATAAAAGATATTGAGAAGGTTAAAAAATACCCGAATGCCTGTAAAGACGCTCTTGGACGCCTGCGAGCCGGAGCAGCGGTCGGTCCGACTGCTGAAATGGAAGCTCGCATGGAAGCGCTTATCAAGGCGGGCGTTGATGTGATTGTCATTGATACAGCTCATGGTCATTCCCAGGGTGTTCTGGATGCCGTTAAGCGAGCAAAGGCTACTTTCCCCGGAATTGAAATGATCGCCGGGAACATTGCAACCGCTGCGGCGGCAGAAGCATTGATAAAGGCTGGTGTCGATGGCATAAAAGTCGGTATCGGACCAGGTTCGATCTGCACAACCAGAGTAGTTGCGGGGGTTGGTGTGCCGCAGATAACTGCGGTGCATGAATGCTCAAAAATAGCCCATAAGTACGGTATTCCTGTTATTGCTGATGGCGGCATCAAGTATTCCGGAGATCTTCCCAAAGCTATAACCGCCGGAGCTGATTGCATCATGATCGGATCACTTTTTGCCGGAACTGAAGAGTCGCCTGGCGATACGGTTCTGTACCAGGGGAGAACCTATAAAACCTATCGTGGCATGGGATCCATCGGCGCCATGAAAGATGGCAGCAAGGATCGCTATTTCCAGTCTGAAGTCGGCGATGATGTCAAGCTTGTCCCGGAAGGAATCGAAGGGATGGTGCCGCTGCGTGGACCGCTCTCTGCCAATATCCACCAACTGCTTGGCGGTCTCCGCTCCGGCATGGGGTATACCGGTTGTGCCACCATTGAGGAACTACAGAAAAACGGTCGCTTCATAAGGATCACCGGCGCCGGTTTGAAAGAATCCCATGTACATGACGTTACGATTACGAAGGAAGCGCCGAATTATCGGGTAGGAAACTAAAGGCATGATGTAATGGAAATCTGGTGAAGTATAACTATATGACCCCGTATTTTTCTTGAAAAGAGAGATACGGGGTTGTTTTTTGATTTTATAAACAGCTGACAAAATTCATGCAAAAAAATATCTGGAACCGGTTGACATTAAATAAAATTGCAGGTATTACATCAAAAGATAAAGAGGATAATAAAAGTCCGATATGAACAACGATATCCATTCCCAAAAAATTCTTATTCTTGATTTTGGTTCCCAGTACACGCAGCTGATTGCCCGCCGGGTGCGTGAAGCTCACGTTTACTCTGAACTGCACCCCTTTGACATGACTATGGATGCCATTCGTGCATTTGCTCCCAAAGGGATAATCCTATCCGGTGGACCGAAATCGGTCTACGAAGATGGTGCGCCGGCGGTGGCAGAGGAACTGTTCGAACTTGGCGTTCCGGTGCTAGGTATCTGTTATGGCATGCAGCTCATGAGTCGTCATTTTGGCGGAGAGGTAGTTCCTGCCGGCAAACGCGAGTTCGGTTATGCCGATTTGACTGCTTGTGGTACTCCGGCTCCACTTTTTGACACGTTTTTTCTGGAAGGGAAAAGCCCGGTCTGGATGAGCCATGGCGACCATGTATCAAAGGTTCCGGATGGATTCGATGTGGTTGCTGCTACCAACAATGCTCCTGTTTGTGCAATTCAGAACGTAAGCCGCAATTTGTATGGTGTGCAGTTCCACCCTGAAGTGAATCATACCCCTCGGGGCGAGCAGCTGCTTGACACATTTGTTCGTACTATTTGCGGATGTAGCGGAGAATGGACCTCGGGAAAAATTATTGATGATGCCATTGCTCGTATCCGCCAGCAGGTCGGGAGTGATAAAGTTATTCTTGGGCTTTCCGGGGGGGTGGATTCTTCGGTTGCAGCAGCTCTGATTCATCGAGCCATCGGTGATCAACTTACCTGTGTCTTTGTTGATAACGGTCTGCTCCGATTGGGTGAGGGGGATCAGGTTATGGCGACATTTGCCAGTAATCTGGGGGTAAAGGTTATTCGGGTTGATGCGGAAGAACGGTTCCTATCTGCGCTGTCAGGGGAGGGTGATCCGGAACAGAAACGTAAAATTATCGGCGGACTGTTTGTCGATATTTTTGAAGCAGAATCAAAGAAGATTACGGATGCGAACTGGCTTGCTCAAGGTACAATTTACCCTGATGTTATAGAGTCTGCCGGTGCCAAGAGCGGCAAGGCGCACAATATCAAGAGTCATCATAATGTCGGTGGACTGCCGGATTATATGAAACTCAAACTTCTTGAGCCGCTGCGGGAACTGTTCAAGGATGAAGTGCGGGGAATAGGCGAGGAACTGGGGCTACCACACCAGATGGTTTGGCGTCATCCGTTCCCCGGACCTGGTCTTGGCGTAAGGATTCTCGGAGAAGTGAAAAAAGAATATGCGGATATCCTGCGCCATGCTGATGCAATTTTCATTGAGGAACTTTACAACACCGGGCTCTATGGTAAAATCAGTCAGGCGTTTGCCGTTTTTCTGCCGGTCAAGAGCGTTGGCGTTATGGGAGATGGTCGCACCTACGAATATGTTGTTGCGTTGCGTGCCGTTGAAACAAAGGATTTTATGACTGCCGGCTGGTATCCGATGCCGCATGAAGATTTGGCGCGTATTTCCAATCGTATCATTAACGAAGTAAAAGGTATTAACCGCGTAGTGTACGATATTTCTGGTAAACCGCCGGCAACTATCGAGTGGGAATGAAATGTTATGAAATTATCTTCTGAATTCAGATCTCCGGGGGGATTATGAGGCGAATAATAATTTTGTTTGCTCTTCTCTGCACAATATTTTCATTTTCAACTGCTTTTGCCAAAACTCTCATGCTGGAAGGGAAACTGAACAGCTCCATTGCCATGAGCCAGAACATGGACTTCAGCGTCAACCAGGGTACGGTTCAGTCTTTTGTTTTCAAGTTTGCACTTCCTGCTGAATTTCAAAGCAAGAGTGTCAGTCAGTCAGTTGATTCTCAAAGAATCAATATCAAACCAAACCCATCAAGTTCTAATGTTGAAACTGACAAGTTTGGCAACAGGTATCAAAAAGTTACCTGGAACAATATTGATTCAGATATCAATATTTCTCTTCAATATATTGCCAATGTGCAATCTGTTTTGTCGGCAATGGAGAGTCGCACACCATTTCCAATAGGCAAAGTTTCGGCCGCTGATGCGGTTTTTCTTAAACCGACGGAACTGGTGCAGTCCAACAGTCCGGCTATTGCAGCTCTTGCAAGAAAGCTGACAGCCGGGTCCCAGAATGAATACGAAGCTGTCACCTCAATCACAAACCATGTTGCAGATATAATAAAATATACATTCAATCCACCGCAATATGATGCGAGCTACACCCTTGAAACGAAAAGCGGCAACTGCCAGAACTTTGCCCATCTATCCATTGCATTGCTCAGGAATGTGGGGATTCCTGCTCGAATTGTGGGCGGTATAACCTTGAAAGATACATGGAAAGTACCTATCGATAACCGGAACTCGATTGTGCAGGGGATGGGGCAGGGGGGGCACGCATGGATGGAAATATATTTCCCAGATCTTGGGTGGCTTCCATACGATCCTCAACAGACCCGTCAATTTACCTCGTCACGTCACATAAAGCAGACTCATGGTCTTGATTCCCGTGACATTAACGATACCTGGCGTGGATCCCCCTATCTCCCTCCATATTCCGAGAGAATTGACGGTCTTTTTAAAAATGATGATATCAAGTTGAAAGTAAAATCATCTGGCAAAGATCCACGCCCTTATATCATCAGTAATCTTGTATCTGCCAAAGCGCCATTGGATGAATCTGATAATACAACCGAAGAACTGGAACGAGCTGTCGTTGAACGTCAAAAAAAGGAAAAAGAGCGAGCAGGGAAGGAAAAAATTCAGCAGGAGCGAATAAAAAAAGAGAGACTCGAAGCTGAACGTGTAGCAAGGTTGAAAGCGGAAGAAGAGCGCAAGGCAGTTGAAAAGGTTGAAAAAGAGCGTTTGGCCAGGGAAAGAGTTGAAGCTGATCGGATAGCAAAACTTAAAGCCGCAGAAGAGCGCAAAGCACGCGAACAGGCTGAACAGGAGCGTCTGGATTTTGAAAAAAGTGAAAAAGAACGGATAGCCCGTGACAAATCTGATAAAGCGCGGATTTCGGCTACTAAGCTGAAAGAGCGGGAAAAACGAGAAAAAGATCGCATCGCTCGTTTGAAAGCGCAGGAAGCTGAAGAAGCGGCAACGGTTGCTGCGCTAAAAAAGGTGAAACCGAAAAAACTGCCATCGGGAACACCGATTCTTTTCGGTAATATGGAATTCCCCAATCTGGTTAACAATTTCAATGTCAAGGGAGACACTGGGACACGTATCCTTGACAAGGAAACATCAGAATATGTGACATCAAAATACATATATTCCCAGGCATTTGTTGTCAAAAATCAGATGTCGCTGGACAAGGTTTCCCTTGCCATGCGCAAGTTTGGTGGGGATGGTTCCGTGTATGTGGATATTGTTCAGGATGATGGCGGAAAACCGGGGCTCCCAGGGAAAGTTGAAGGGATACGTTCAAATTTCATTGATCTGGAAAAAGTGAGCAAAAAACCGGGATATTACTGGATCGATTTTTTCATGCCGACCAAATTCACACTCAAGCCAGGCAAATACTGGGTTGTGTTTAGATATTCAGGCGAAGCGATCATGAACTGGTTCTTCATTCCTGGCAAGCCGTACAGTGATGGTGATGATACCCGTTCAACGGCTAAAGGGTATGAATGGGAAGATATTTTAAATTATGACTTTGTATTTAAAGTGGCGGGGAAGGCTCTTTAAAAATCAGTAAAGGAGGAGAGTGATGGAAGCAAAACCGAAGTATTTTGATGATGTTGTCAAAGGATTCATAACCTGGAGTTTGATATGGGGAACCATATCTATTGTTGTGGGAATCCTCATTTCACTTCAGTTGGCTTGGCCGCAATTGAACATTCCACCTTATCTCACATACGGTAGATTACGTCCTATTCATACCAATGCCGGTATTTTCGGATGGGGAATCGGCAGCTTTATCGCCATGTTCTATTATATTACCCAACGACTTACCAAAACCCCCCTCTGGAGTCCAGGGTTGGCTAAAATACAGCTATACATATTTAATGTAGCCATAACCCTTGCAGCGGTAACTCTTGCCATCGGTATGAACCGCACCAAGGAGTATGCAGAGCTTGAATGGCCATTGGCGATAGTTGTGGCGATTATCTGGGTCATGCTCGCGGTCAATATGTTTATGACAATCCTCAAGCGCAAGGAAGAGCAGATGTATATTTCCTTGTGGTACATCATGGCAGCTCTGGTGGGGGTTACTGTTCTGTACGTTGTCAATAATATCGGGGTACCGCTAAGCCTTACCAAATCGTACCCGATTTTTGCCGGCACCAATGATGCCAATGTGCAATGGTGGTATGGACATAACGCCGTTGCCATGGTGCTGACTGTTCCCCCATTGGCAATATTCTATTACTTTCTCCCCAAGGTTGTCAAAAATCCGATCTATAGCCACAGAATGGGGATTATCGCGTTCTGGTCACTCATTTTCATGTATCTCTGGACCGGAGCACACCACCTTCTATGGACACCGATTCCTGACTGGATCCAGACACTTGCCATGGGGTTTTCCATTATGCTTATAGCGCCATCCTGGGGCGCTGTTATGAACGGATATCTGACCATGAACGGTCAGTGGGAACAGTTGAAAACCAATTATCTGGTTAAATTTCTTATCTGCGGCATTACCTTTTATGGTCTTCAAACCTTGCAGGGACCTATGCAGGCAGTCCGCTCATTCTCTTCATTTATACACTATACCGACTGGGTTCCGGGTCATGTCCATATGGGGACGCTCGGCTGGGTTTCCATGGTTCTGTTTGCGGCTATCTATTATGTCATGACTGTTGGAAGCGATACAGAACTGTACAGCGAAAAACTTGCCGACATCCATTTTTGGCTCATACTTGTCGGTCAGCTGATTTATTCAATTACCATGTGGATTGCAGGTGTTCAGCAGGGTAGCATGCTGCTTGCGACAAATGCGGATGGAAGTCTGCATTACAGCTTTATGGAGACTCTGGTCGCTATTTTCCCTTATTACAAAATGCGCGCTGTCAGCGGCTTTATATATCTCGCTGGCGTGTTGGTGTTTTTGTACAATATCTACAAAACAAGTCAGAACGGAAAAACTGCATCGGCGAAAGCCTGATTTTACAATCACACAAATTTTGAAAACGAGGGAACTACCATGTTGGAAAAAAATCCTGTTATTTTCATAGTGCTGGCGTTTGTGGTGATAATGATTGGAACCACTGTCACCATGATTGCGCCATTCAAATGGATCAACTCCGAATCCGATCGTATTGCGGAAGTAAAACCATATACACCACTGCAACAGGAAGGGCGTGACATCTATATGCGGGAAGGGTGCAATAACTGTCATTCCCAGACGGTGCGTACTCTTGCTGCCGATATTGAGCGATATGGCAATGGCGGTACAAACTCAAAATCCGGTGAATTTGTGTATGATCGTCCGCATCTGTGGGGTTCACGTCGTACCGGTCCTGATCTGGCGCGCATCGGGCTTAAATACCCTGATCCAAAGGGAGCATGGCATAAAAAACATATGGCAAATCCCCAGTCGGTTGTTCCTGCCTCCAATATGCCGGCGTATGCATTTTTGAACAAACCGCTTGATACCACCTACTCGGAAAAGAAAATGAAGCTCCTTGGATTTCCGTATACTCAAGCTGACCTTGATGAGCTGAAAGGGAAAACCGAGATGGATGCCATTATTGCGTATATGCGCAAGCTTGGCACTGATATTCCGGTCAAAAAAGCTGTTGCCGCCGAATCTGCCGGCGCTGCTGCAAAAAATCCATTTACTGATTTAAAAGCGGTGGAGGAGGAAGCAGAAGCAGTTTACAAACAGAATTGTGCCGCATGTCACGGTGATAAAAGGGAAGGAAGCGTTGGACCTGCTCTCAAAGGTTCCGCAAAAACAGATGTTGAATTATTCGGCATAATATCCAAGGGAGTGGAAGCGAACGGAATGCCTGCTTTCGGAACATCGCTTGATGAACAGAAAATCTGGAAACTGGTAACCTGGATCAAACAGGACAAAAAATGACCATTGACTACCGTATGACCTTTCTGCTTTTGACAGCTTTTTTGCTGGCGCTTCTACTTGCAATATGGGTCAATACCTATAAAAGAAGCAGAAAGAAAAAACTCGAAGAACCTAAATACCGAATGCTTGAAGATGATTAATGAATCTTATTGTAAGGAGTTATTATCATGGCAGATCAACATGAATATGATGGCATAACATATCGGGAGGAAAAGAGTTCTCCTGGTGTTTTTCGCACCCTGCTGACTGTTCTTATAGTTTGGGCTGTCGCTTTTATGGGATATTACCTTTTTAGTGGCTGGAGTTCGCAATCAGAAGCTGATGCGGCAAAGAAAATCCGGGATGATAAAAAACAGTCTGCACATAATGCGGTTGGAGCAAATGCTGGGAAACCTGCCGAATCTGGTCATAAGGTTGAAGAGTATATTGCAGCCGGTAAGCAACTTTACGCTAATATGTGCGCTTCGTGTCATGGGGATAATGCAAAGGGTGTTGTAGGCCCTGATTTGACAGTTTCAAAATATAAATATGGCAAATCACGACTCGATATTGCCAAAACAATTTCAGAAGGGCGTCCTGGAGGGATGCCGGCATTCAGTAGTCAAATAAGCCATGAACAGATTGAAAGCCTTGTTGAATATGTTATGTCGTTGAAATAGGATCCCATCTGGTGTATTACCCTTGTTATTATTATGATCAGGAGGGGTATTGATGTCGTCGCTTATTTCCTTTGAAGAAATTATGTTTACCATCATGTCAGCTACACAGGATACATTCAAAAGCTACATGAATATTGATCTGCTGGCTGGCAAGGTGGAAAAAAAAGTTGATCCGGTTGACTCTGATGTAACCGGAATTGTCGGAATTGCAGGAGACCGTGTCGGGTATATAATCATAGCGACAGACCGTGCAAGCGCCCAGTGTGTCGCTCGGGAACTGCTTATGGTTGATGAGGCGGATGAAGAGTGTATCCGTGATGCCATGGGGGAGCTTGCCAATAATATTGCCGGCGTATTTAAAACCAAATACCATGAACAGTATGGGAGTGTTGCTCTTGGTCTGCCGTTGATTGTGTCGGGTCAGCTGCGCGCAATATCCGAACCTGCGGAAGCTAACGAGTCTTCAAGTATCAATGTACAGTGCAAGGGTGTTACCATCCCGTTTAAAACCGCAGATGGCGCCATATCAATCACGGTCATGGTCTATATGTAATTCCATTTCCAAATCAAAGCACCATCATTGTTGGTATAGCACTACCAATTCATTTTATCCCTCTTTTGAGGAGGACATTATGCAAAGAGCAGCTGTCAGAGATACTATTTCTATTCGACTGCCAGCAGGTACCAAACAACGGATTGAACACTTTGCACAAGCTACCAGACGTTCAAAAACGTTTGTAATGGAAGAGGCCATAACCAACTACCTTAACCTGAACGAATGGCAGGTAGAGAGCATTCTGGAAGGTCTTAAAGAGATTCAGACAGGACAAACCACCCCCCACGAAACAGTTCTTGCTAAATGGGAGGCTAAGGATTGCGAATAGAATGGTCAAAGGGAGCTGAAAGAAATCTTGACAGCATTGAAGCATACATCGCCCAAGATAACCCTACGGCTGCAACCAAGACCGTACTCAAAATAGTAAAACGTACCTCTACCCAACTTTCCAAACATCCTGCCAGTGGAAAACCTGGACGTGTTGACGGTACAAGAGAACTGATATTCCTTGAAATTCCCTACATCGTCATTTACACCATACAACAGGAAACCATTTTCATCGTCCGAGTCTTTCACACAGCACAAGATTTCCACAACATCCCCGAACATTGTAACTAAAAAGGCGCTGCAATGAACGATATTCTCGACAGTTACGGGCAACTCCTGACCGAGGTCGATGACTGGTTTGCACGCTGTTTGTCTCGTCATCGCCAACAGATATTATGTCGGGAAGGGTGTTCAGCCTGTTGTCGCGGTCTGTTTGATATAACATTGCTTGATGCGCTCTATCTCAAGCGTGGCATACACTCCCTTGAAAACAGACTGACAGAGGAACTTCAGGCACGAGCATTAGAACGTTTGCAAGCGATTGCCCGGAAGTTTTCTTTCTTCAAAGAACCGTGGTTGCTCAATTCCCTTTCCGATGATGAACAGGGGGCAATGATGCCGGAAGATGACCAAACCCCCTGTCTGCTTCTTGCTGAAAATGGATCTTGTCTGGCGTATAACAACCGTCCAATGACCTGCCGGTTAAATGGAATTCCTCTTTTTGAAATTGATGGCGAACCGTTTTCCGATGAATGGTGCACGCGTAACTTTGTCGATGTTGATCCTGGACAGATCACAGATATCCGCTACCGCTTCATGGAACTGTTTTATCAGGAACAGCTGCTGTTTCGTGAATTGACTCGTCGAATCTATGGCGCCCCCCTCAATGAGTTGGATACGATTATTCCTGGCGCAGTTCTCTTGACCATACCATAAACAGTTCAGCAAAAACCGACCTGCCTCCCCTTGACACATCACCAAACCGTGATTAACTCATAACAACAGTTGCAGTATTCTTGCAGTGAGGAAGGTTAATCATGGACTTCAACAAACTTACCCAAAAATCACAGGAAGCATTTGCCGAAGCACAAAATAAGGCTGTTAGTCATGGTCATGGCGAGGTCGATGGAGAACATCTACTGTGGGCGCTTTTAAGCCAGAATGATGGTCTGGTTGTGCGCCTCCTCCAGCGTATGGATTGTCGTCCCGATTCCTTACAGCAGCAGGTGGAACAGGAACTTTCTCGTCGTGCATCGGTTTCCGGACCTGGCGCAGAACCGGGGAAAATTTACGTTTCCCAGCGGCTTTCCCGCGTACTGGTGGCTGCCGAGCATGAAGCAAAACGGCTTAAAGATGAATACGTATCGGTTGAACATCTCTTTTTGGCGCTTCTGGCCGAGGGAGAGAAGACGGTGAGTGGTAAACTGTTAAAACAGTCAGGGATTGACCGCGAACGTTTTTTGAAAGCGCTGACTGATGTGCGGGGGAACCAGAGGGTTACATCAAACAATCCGGAAGCGAGTTATGAAGCGCTGGAAAAATACGGCCGTGATCTGGTGGTGATGGCAAAGACAGGCAAACTAGATCCGGTTATCGGGCGTGATGAGGAAGTACGCCGTGTTATCCGTGTACTGTCGCGCAAAACAAAGAACAATCCGGTTCTGATAGGTGAACCGGGGGTTGGTAAAACTGCCATTGTTGAAGGTCTTGCCCAACGTATTGTGCGGGGAGATGTGCCGGAAGGGCTTAAGGATAAAACTGTTTTTGCTCTTGATATGGGGGCGCTGATTGCTGGTGCAAAATTCCGTGGAGAATTTGAGGAACGCCTTAAAGCGGTATTAAATGAAGTTAAAGAGGCGGAAGGTCGTATTATCCTGTTTATTGATGAGCTGCACACCATCGTGGGAGCCGGCAAAGCGGAAGGAGCGATGGATGCCGGCAATATGCTCAAGCCGATGTTGGCGCGGGGTGAGCTGCATTGTATCGGTGCGACAACTCTTGATGAGTATCGCCAGAATATAGAAAAAGATGCCGCTCTGGAGCGCCGTTTCCAGCCTGTGCTGGTGGAACAGCCGACGGTTGAGGATACGGTTTCCATACTGCGTGGTCTGCGGGAACGTTTTGAAGTTCATCATGGTATAAAAATTCAGGATAGTGCGCTGGTTTCTGCAGCTACACTTTCCAATCGCTATATTACAGAGCGTTTTCTCCCAGACAAGGCGATTGATCTGGTTGATGAGGCGTGCGCAATGCTCCGTACCGAGATAGATTCACTCCCTTCAGAACTGGATACTCTTTCCCGCCGGGTGATGCAGCTGGAGATTGAAGAAGTAGCGCTGAAAAAAGAAAAGGATGCGGCCAGTAAGGAACGTCTGGAAGCGTTACATCGCGATCTGGCTGATGATCGTGAAAAAATGCAGGCGATGCGTGCCCAGTACGATGCTGAAAAATGCGGTATTCAGCGGGTTCAGGGGTTGCGTGAACAGATTGAAAAGACCAGACGTGACATTGAAATTGCAGAGCGTTCCGGAAATCTGGAAGTTGCATCAAGATTGAAATATTCAGACCTGCCGGGTCTGGAAACGGCACTTAAAAACGAAGAATCAGCAATCAATAATAAAGGCGGACAAAAACTTCTCCGTGAAGAGGTAACGGAAGATGAAATTGCCGAAATCGTTGCCAAATGGACCGGTATTCCGGTAACCCGTCTGGTTGAAGGGGAGCGGGATAAGCTGCTCCGTCTTGAAGCAATCCTGCATGAGCGTGTGGTCGGGCAGGATGAAGCGGTGCAGTTGGTCGCAGACGCCGTACTGCGTGCCCGTTCCGGAATTAATGATCCTCGTCGTCCAATTGGCTCATTTATCTTCCTCGGACCGACTGGCGTCGGTAAAACCGAGTTGGCTCGAACGCTTGCCGAATCACTCTTTGATTCGGAAGAGAATATGATCCGTATTGATATGTCCGAATACATGGAAAAATTTTCCGTATCCCGTCTGATTGGGGCGCCCCCGGGGTATGTGGGGTATGAGGAAGGTGGACAGTTGAGTGAAGCGGTGCGCCGCAAACCTTATTGCGTGGTGCTTTTTGACGAGATTGAAAAGGCACACCCTGATGTATTCAACATCCTGCTGCAGATTCTCGATGACGGTCGGGTAACCGACAGTCATGGCCGGACAGTCAGTTTCAAAAATACCGTACTTATTATGACATCCAATATTGGTTCCGGTTATCTGCTGGACGGCATAACCCCCGATGGCTCCATTACGGAGAGTGCCCGGAAGTCTGTTATGAATGATCTCAAAGGGAGTTTTCGTCCGGAATTTCTCAATCGTGTAGATGATATTGTGCTCTTCAAGCCGCTACATATTGATGAAGTTATAAAAATAACGGAACTGTTGTCACGACAGTTGGTCGAGCGTCTAAAGGAACAACGTATAACGCTGGAAATTTCCGACGAGGCAAAACGATATGTTGCCGAAACAGCATACGACCCGATTTATGGCGCTCGTCCGCTCAAACGTTTTCTGCAGAGGGAACTGGAAACCCGGGTAGCCCGGGCAATTATCGCCGGCACTGTAGGAGAGGGTGGTAACTTGAAGGTCTGTATGGAAAATGGTGGGCTCGTGATACGGTGAATTTTAAATGTTGGATGTTTGGTTTTTGATTTGCAATTAGCATCCAAAATCCAACATCCAAAATCCAACATGTTTCAATGTTTACTGCCCTAGCAGTACTTCACCGGTATCGGTAAAGAGTCGCACCGGAAGTTCAAAGACCCGGCGGAAGATGTTCAACAGTCCTTTTGACATTGATTTGACTGGAATTGCCGAAACCTTCGGATTGCTCCATGGACCGCTTGCTTCAAAATATAGTGTCACAAAATCCTTGTCTTTCCCTTTTAAAATCCACCCGACAACCGGGATGCGGTTTATCAGCTTGTCAACCGTCTGCAACGGCTGCACGCCGATGGTGAATGCAACTGTTTCGTTAACTATATCAGCTTTTCCGAGTACCGACATATTAATAGCATCACTGTTTATGAAAAGATCTTTGGTGGAAACCGTGCCGTCACTGACGGCAAAACTCCCCTTTATCTGATTGTACGGCATGCCGTTAGCGACCATATCAGGCATTTGAAACCGCAGTAACTGTGACACATTCAGAATGGAAAAAACTTTTGAGAGAACGTTGAAACGCTTCAGCGAACCTTCATCAAGTTGTAGTTTGATATTGCCAAGCGCTGTCTTTTTTATGTCGGTCAGATTTTTGCCGCGCGCAGTTATATTCCCTGAAAACTGAAATGTGCCGCGCACCTCCCGAGTTATGTTAAGCGACTGCAGCAGCTTTTCCGCATCGACCTTATGTGCTTCGAAAGAAAGGTCGTAACGGCTCCCTTCACCCCCTGGATCAATTCTCCCCTTGGCAGACATAGTCCCGCCAAAAAGTTGCGCCCCCATCTGTTGAAGATAGAAAATACCGGCATTTCTGGTTATGGATGCATTCAGTTTGGAAAAGGGGAGATCTCCGTAATTCCCTTTTTCAGCAATAAGAGTCAAGTTTAGTTCTGTCGCTACTGAAGAACCTTTTGACTGACCTTCCTTGATATTGCCTGATACATGTTGCTGTGAGTTGAACAATAGCTCTTTCAGGTCGTCAATATTCAGGTTTCCTGAAGTGAGTTGAAGTTCCGCTTTGGGGGTGATTCCGTCTCTGTATGTTCCGCGTATATGGAAATTAGAAGATTGTATCACTCCGCTCAACTCCTTGAGGTTCGTGATTCCATCACGGCGGGAAACTGTGCCGTGCAATCGCTTGACAGAGGTTGTTGACTGGGGCGGAGCAAGTTCAAGATCACGCAGAAGTAGTTGTGGTGAGGAAAATGAAAGTTCGGCTTCTCCCTGATGGAGGCTCTTTATAACCCCTTTCAAGGTCACAGGGGAATCACCATAGCGAGCAGAGATGCTTGATGTTTCCAGGCTGTTACCTTTAAATGTGACTATGCCGTTGATTCCGGTCATATTTTTCAAGCGTGCTGAAGGGGTTATGGAAAACCCGTTGAAATTCAGGGTGCCACGATACTGCATGGCAGTGAAATCTTCAGGATTACCGGCTGCGGCAATATGAGCCTTCACAATCCCTTTAGGTCGGTATTCCTGCCATACTGTTGCAATGGGAAGAGTTTCATTGAGCATAAAGCTGTTGGTCTGGATTTCATAGCCAAGGTATGGTTTGCCGGTATATCGAAATAGTCCATTTCCGGTTAGAGAAAACTGTGCAAGAGAATAGGATAAGCTCTGAATTTTAGTTTCGTCAGCTCCCAAAACTGCATTGAACTGAAGAGTGTTGTTTGTCCCTTGATATTTTCTGACCGCGCCGGGGTAAGAATACATAGCCTGTTTCAGCTCCCAATTCCCGGAAAGATTGAAGGCTGATGTGTATCCACTCCCCTTCAGGTGCAGTCGAGAATCACCGCCAAACTGCAATTTTTCACCCCTGACAAAGCGTGCCAGCCAGGCGACTTCTGTTGGGCGGGGGGTCATTTCCATACTGAACGGATATTGGCATGGCGAGTCAAGCGGGTAGTCGGTAATTCGTCCTTCCAGGGTAAAAGGGGAACTGCCGAACGCTCCGCTCATTTTGTGCAGGATAAAGTCTTTGCCAGACAGTTCAAGTCCCCCCTTGATGTCGTGGAAGAGTGGTGTTCCCCCGGCGTAGCGAATGATCCCTTTTTCAACTGTACCCTTGATCTGCAGGATATTGTAATTGGTTCCTTTTCCCATTGTCATGATCTGGCTGACGCGACCATCCAGCGAGCCTGATTCCAGAATGAAAAGACCCCCGGTCACATGTTGTTCAATGTAGTCTGCTGCATCTTTGGCGATGATTCCGTAGGGGATGAAACGGTGGAACTCTTCCAGTCGGAAGCGATCAGTGGTGGCAGAGGCAGTAATACGGGGATCGGATGTGTTGATATCCTTGATGGCGCATGACCCTTTCGCTTTCAGACCATCGGCATTTATCTTGATATTTTTTAGATCAACGCTGCTTTGTGTCCTATGAAGATCATAATCAAGCTGCACAACAGCCGGATTAACTGTGGAATGGAACACCGTCGGCCAGACAACGCTTGCGCCTACCAAGCGAACAGTTCCTTTTGCGCTGAAATTATTCAGTGTGCCGTTTATGGAAGATGACCAGTCAAGGCGACCTCCAGTAGCTCCAAAAGGAATATATTTACCAAAGTAGGGCCAGAATCGATTGTTTTCAAAAGCTTTAACATCGGCGGTCAGTTTTAATTCGCTGTCAAGTATCGGTTTACCGTTTTTGGGTAGTGTAATTGCGCCTGAAAGGGAAAGTCTTGTTGCCTCGCCAGCTATGGCAGGGATTTCAGATGATACGGAAATTTTTCCTTTTTTCCCACGTTCCAGACCGTTCGCCTCAAATGCTATATTACGGATAGTTGCCTTAAAACCTTCCCGGTTTATCTTTAGATCGTTCCATAACAGGGTGCTGTGTGAAAATTTCAGTTTTGAGAGTGTCAGCGGAGATTCACTCCCCGGTGTCGGCTTTAGCAGGTCATCAATGTTTAAACTGCCGTCACCTCTGCGCGTCAGGCGTACTTCTGCGCCATTGACAGTCACGCTTGTGAGTGAAACCTTTTTCTGAAGCAACGGCAAAAGAGCGAGCCTGACAACGATTTTATCTGCTGACAGAAAACGCTCTTTACGATCCGGTTCAGAAATGGAAACTCCTTCAAAAACAAACGAAGGACCGATCTGCATGGAAAATTTACCACTCGTGAAACTTACGGTTCTGTTAAGGCTCTGTTCCAGAACAGCAATGATTTCGGTTTTGTATGAATTTACATCGATCAGGCGGGGAAGAAATATCACCGTGCTGACAACGATTGTTGCCAGTAGCATTAGCAATATGCCGGAAAGTTTTATGTATGTTTGTTTTTTCATGCGGATGTTTCTTGGGGCGTATCTGGTGACGGTATTATGCGAACCGTACGGATAGAGGTGGTCGTAACTTCTTCACAGATCAGTGTATACCCGTTCCAGATTATGCTTTCTGATTGAAGCGGGAAACGTCCAAGATCATGGAGAATGAGCCCGGCAACAGTTTCGTATGGGAGAATTTCAGCTGTTTTTACTCCAATTTCGCCGGCTAAATCTGATATGGAGAGCAATCCATCAACCAGGATGCTACCGTCTTCCTGAAGCTGTATAGCTCCAATTTCGCCGGCATCATGCTCATCCCGTATTTCTCCCACCAGTTCTTCAATAAGGTCTTCAGTTGTCACCAGACCACTCAACCCTCCATACTCATCAACTACAAATGCCATCTGGTTACGGCTTCTCTGCATTTCTTTCAGCAGATCGCTCACTTTTTTCCCTTCCGGGACAAATACTGGCGGGAGCATTATGGCTGAAAGATCAAACGGTTTGCCGGTTACCAGGCGTCCAAACAGATCTTTGCCATGCACCACTCCAACAATATGCTCTATGTTGTCGTGAAAGACCGGGTAGCGTGAGTACATATTTTCCAGCATGAGCGCAACAACATCCTCCCGGCCCATGGACTGTTCCAGCCCCACCATTCTGGTGCGTGGCATCATTACTTCCCGCACTTCCGAATCAGAAAATTCGAAAACCCGGTGCAATAGCTGTTGTTCGTCAGGCTCAAGAGTTCCACTTTGTTGTGATACATCGATAATCTGGCGTAGTTCCTCTATTGTGTAAACGCTTGCATGTTCGCCATTGGCGCGAAGTCCCGCAATTTTTACAACCGTTCCCCCAGCCCAATCGAGAAGATTAATAGGCCAGCTGAAAATAGTATGAAACAGGTTCATAGGGAGCGCAATTGCCAGAGCAACCTTTTCAGCGCGTTCCAGGGCAAGGGTTTTGGGGGCGAGCTCACCCAGTACAATGTGTAAAAATGTAATGATGGTAAAAGCGCTGATAAACGAAATGGTATGACGGAGTGTATCGGATACCATGCCATGCAATGGTGCATCAAGCAGCCTTGCAATCGCCGGTTCTCCAATCCACCCAAGAGCAAGGGAAGCCATTGTGATCCCGAGCTGCGTTGCGGAAATATAGCTGTTAATATGATCCAGTAGTCCGAGGAGCAGCACGGCACGGCGATCACCGCTTTCTGCAAGGGCTGAAATGCGGGAACGCCGCACCGCTACAAGCGCAAACTCTGAAGCGACGAAAAAACCATTAGCCGCCACAAGAGAAGATACAAGAAGTAAATATAGGAAAGAGGAAGTCATTCTTTTAGATCAATCCGGCTTCTTTCGCCAACTCCTGCCATGCGGGGAGGCTTCGCTCAATCATCCCCATGTCAACGCAATATGCAATACGGAAAAATCCAGGCGCCCCGAAGCCGGTGCCTGGAACCAGTAAAATACGGTGTTTCTGCGCCATCTTCACAAACTCCACATCATCCGGAAACGGTGATTGTGGAAACAGGTAAAATGCTCCATCCGGCACGACCATTTTAAAGCCGAATGATTTCAGGTGGCGTACCAGCATATCACGCTTCAACTGGTATAGTTCAATATCAACTGATTGATCCTGCAGACCGGTAACCAGTCGTTGCATCATGGCGGGAGCATTGACAAAGCCTAGCACCCGGTTTGAGAATACTGCTCCCTCTACGAACTGCATGGCAGTGTCCATGCGAGGGTTGACTGCCAGATAGCCGATGCGTTCCCCTGGCAGTGCAAGGTCTTTACTGTGAGAGGTCACAATGACAGAACTTTCAACCAGCGGGAAAATATTTGGGACATGCTTACCATCGTAGGCAATGCGTGCATACGGCTCGTCAGAAATGACGTAGATCAGATGACCGTTGTCACGATGGATTTTTTTGAGCATATCGCCCAGTTTTTTCAAGCTTTCTGCAGGATAAATAACCCCGGTCGGATTGTTGGGAGAACATATCAGTATTGCCCGTGTTTTTGCGGTAATGGCGTTTCTTATAGCCTCGATATCAAGCTGAAATGTTTCCCTCTCTGTCCACGCTTCAACGGGAACTCCGCCATGATTGTCAATGTAGAATTTGTATTCCACAAAATATGGGGCAAGGATGATAACTTCTTCCCCCGGATTGAGGATTGTCTTGAGCACCACATTAAGCGCTCCACCTGCGCCGCACGTCATGATGACGTGGTCAGATGTGACGGGAATGTTGGAATCTTTGGAAAGCTTGGCTGCAACTGCGCTCCGTGTTTCTTCGTATCCGGCGTTGTTCATGTAGCGGTGCATTCCGGGGATCGGATTACGGGCAAGCTTTAAAAGTTCATCCTGAAATGCCGCAGGTGGTTCTACATCAGGGTTTCCGAGAGTAAAATCAAAGACATTATCTGCGCCGAATTCCTGGCGAAGGCGTCCACCTTCTTCAAACATTTTGCGTATCCAAGATGATTTTGAAATATGACTTGCGATTTTCATGGCTATTGCCATTGTACGACCCTCCTGAATGTTGTTTTTGGGATTTAGCGCCTTATCTTCTGTTCCAGCTCAAGGTCAAGAGTTTTTAAGCGCTCAAGCGTCTGCTTCAACTCGCGATTATCCTTTTGTAACGACAGGTTGAGCTGTTTGAGCGTAGCAAGTTCACGCTGACGATCCTTCAAGGTTTTTAGCTGTGCCAGATATCGGCGCAGTGGTTCTCCCTGGCGGCTCCAAATGCTGGTAGGGAATTCCTTGTTCAAACGATCTAAAAGAGCAATGGCAGAACCGTTTTCATCCTGCAGCGAAAATATCGCCAGGCGAAGTAGCGCTTCATCCGTCACCCCGGGTAGTGGTGCAGCTGCAACAACCTGTCGCAGAGCAAGTTTCGCTCCCGCTTCATCAGGTATGACCAGCTTCATGCGAGCATCGTCAAGAATCTGCTTTTGTAGTGGAGTGTGGGTGGTAAATGAGAGGCTGTTTTCAGTCGTCTGACATCCGTAAAAAAAGATAGTTGAGAGCATCATGATTAATGAAACAAATATTCTATGCCGCATCATAATCGTTCCTGTGAACAATCCTGAAATTGCTCCCTGATTCCTCTTTTACTCGATCCTTTACCCGAGCTGCCGCAGTGGCAATTTCAGCGGCTGTGGCATAATCACCTGAACGGCAGATTAAAGCGGCAATGGATATGGAAACCAGTGGAAAACGGCGGAATACCCCATATCGATCTTCACCTTCAATATATCCTTTATCGCGATCTTGGGCCGAATAATAAGGGAGAATCATGGCATCAATCGCTGTAATTATGTTCCGGCATGCCTGCTCTGCAATGTCAGCCGCAACAATAACTACAAAATCATCACCCCCGATATGCCCCACAAAGGTGTCTGGGTCATTCATCGCTCTTACTGCTTCGTGGATGGCACGCCCTGCATCCTGCAACAGTTCACTAGCTTTTATATATCCGTAACGGTCGTTGTAAGACTTGAAATTATCCAGATCGAGATAGCACATGGCAAAAGGAACGGCGCTCTGTAAACGATGGTTGATTGAACGCTCTATGGCAATATTTCCCGGTAGCCTGGTAAGGGGACTGGCGTCAAGGCTCAACTCCTCCAGCTCCTTAAGACGCGATGCCATCTGCATGAAATCGTCTGCAAGGCTTCCAATTTCATCTCCTGTTGATATGTTTGGGTTGTAATCAAAATCACCCTCCGCAATGCGATGGGTTCCCCTCTGGAGTTTTCGGATAGATGATGAAAGTGAATAAATTACGAATGCTGCCACAGCGATTGCTAGCGAAACTCCTCCAAATGCAAGCGCAATGGTTCTTGAAATCGTTTTGGATTTAATCTTTTGAGCAGCGGAGAGTTTTTCTTCCAGGCTTTGCTTTTGTCCCCTGTGCAGAGACTCTATTGCTTTGTCCAAACGGTCGGAAATCGTTTTGAGATCTTTTTCCGCGTAGCTTTCACCACTGAAAAGTTTTTTATTAATGGCAGAAAAAGCGGCATATTCATTTTTAAGCTGGGTAATATCAAGTGAATTGTTTCCCTTTGCCAGCAGGTCAGTCAACCGGAAAAACTCCTCGCTTTCCTGCTCGTATAACATCCGGTATTCCGGCTGTTTTGAAATGAGGAAACGACCGACGGAACGTTGCTGCTCAGTAAAGTTTTCACTAAGTGCGATGGTGGCTGCAGTTGCTGCCAGATCGCGGCGGGCAATATCATCGGCTGTTCTGGAGATGCTGTTCATTGAAGTGATTGCGTACAGCAGCGCTACAACCAGCGATGCGCCAATCAAGGCATAGCTTGCAATCAATTTCTGCACAATGGTGAGATTGAAGTTCATTTAGGTGGTTCCATATTTTGCAGTGTGAATGAAACGTTCACAAAGTAATACAAGCCGGTTATAAAAGCAATTACTACCGAGCGAAACAAAATCATTGCATCACAAATAAAAGTGTTGTATAAGACTCGTTCTTTAAAAGAGCGGCATTAAAACCGTATCTCCTTGTTCCGGGCAAGACCGGGGCTTGAAAACCGTGAGGAGGCATTACCATGAGGAAGTACGAAACAATTTTCATCCTCCAGCCTGACCTTAGTGAAGACGAAATAAACGTTATCACTGGCAGGGCAAAGGAAATCATTTCGTCCTATAAAGGCGAACTGTTCCGGATGGACGATTGGGGTGTCAGAAAACTGGCTTACTCAATCAAAAAATTTGCACGAGGTCGCTACTACTATGCCCGTTTTGATGGCGGAGCAGAGCTGATAGCAGAGCTTGAGCGCCGTCTGCGCCTTGATGAAAAGGTGCTTCGTTACCAGAGCGTTAATATTACCGACCTCCCTGAAAAGAGTGTGCCGGAGAAAAAGGCGCCTGTTGTTGACGAAGTTGTTGAAACTGAAACTGAAGTTGAAACTGCAAACGAATAATTTCCCGGAGGAATAGATTGCCATGAGTGAACAAAGACCCGCTTCCACATATCAGCGCCCCGCAGGAGGGGCTGGACAGCGTCCCGCAGGAGGGCCTGGCGGTCCTCGTAAAAGACGTCCTTTTCAACGCCGCAAAGTGTGTCGTTTTTGCGCTGAAAAAAATCTGACCATTGATTACAAAGAACCACGCACACTCCGTTATTTTATTTCAGAGCGTGGCAAAATTGTTCCACGTCGTATTTCAGGCAACTGCGCCAGACATCAGCGTGAAATTACCGAAGCGATTAAACGCGCTCGTAATATCGCTCTGTTGCCTGTTGCCTCAACGCACGTGCTGCCGTAATCATCAACTATTGATGACTCAAACAACGAAAACCGGTCATCCCGCGTTTTCCACCCTTGTGGTGGCAATGCTCGGCATGACCGGTTCCTGTATTCTCTTTGCTGCATATCTTTCAATTCCTCTGCTCGGAATAGTATCTGGAATCATTGCCCCTTTCCCGGTGATTATGGTTCGCTTGCGGATCGGTCGGGGTGTAGCTTTTTCTTGTATTGTGGGGGCTTCTGTCGGACTCGCGGCATATTTTGGAAGCACGACTGCTCTTTTATATCTGGTTCAATGTGGTTTGATTGCGCTGCTCATACCGGAACTCCTGCTTAAAGATATTGGAGCTTCCCGTGCTATGGTATGGACGACATCAATCAATATGCTTGCAATTCTATTGATTGTTGCGTTCATGACTTTTAGCGGAAGTTTTGATTTTCACACTGCGGCAATCGCTGAAATCAAGCGTAGTGTTACACAAGCGGAAACTCTGTATGTACAGGCTGGTATAAAAGGTGAAGAGCTGGAATTGGTCAAAAAAACCATGTCCACAGCCGCCGATTTTGTCATTAAACTTTATCCGGCATTAATCACTCTAACCTATCTGTTAATGGCTGGTTGTAACATACTTCTTCTGAAGCGATTCGCGGCAAAAACCGGCTACAGTCTTAAAATTGGCGAGCTCAAGGATTTTCGTGCGCCAGAGCTTTTGATATGGCTTTTTATCGCAGCCGGATTTTCCATGCTCGCTCCGTCGCCATTACTGACAACTCCGGCTTTCAATCTGCTGGCAATTATGGCAGTTGTTTATTTTATGCAAGGATGGGGAGTCCTTCTGACAGTAATCGGTCGCCAATCAATGGCAGGAATGCTCCGCGTAGGGATCACGATTGTATTGCTCGTGCAGCCATATATGGCGGCGCTGGTGGCTATTTTAGGAATATTTGACCTGTGGGGCGATTTTCGCACCCAAAAACAACAGGAAAACCTGTAACAATACCAATACAAAATCAAAGACGCTCTAAAGGCGGCGAGGATTGAAGCGACGCAGGGATACAGATCGTATCTTGAGGAGCTGAAGACGAGCCAACGAAGAGGGTGGTTTGATTTGGAATTGGAACAACAGGCTTGAAAGGAGAAGTAGATGAAAGTAATACTGACAGAAAACATTGAAACATTGGGACACATCGGGGATATGGTAAAAGTAGCTCCCGGATATGCCCGCAACTTCCTCCTCCCCAAAGGGTTGGCAGTTGAAGCAACTGAAAATAATGCCAAGCAGCTTGAGCACCACAAACGTCAGCTTGCTTACAAGAAGAATAAGGCGCTTGAATCAGCACGTCTTCTTGCAGGTAAACTTGAAGCTCTTTCAATTTCCTTGGCGCATAAAGCAGGTGATGAAGGGAAACTTTATGGTGCTGTCACAAATATTGAGATAGCGGCAGCTCTCAAAGGTAACGGCTTTGACATTGATCGTAAAATTATCAATCTCCACGATCCGATCAAACAGTTGGGCGAGTACGCTGTTCCGGTCAAGATTCACCCGGAAGTGACCGCAAATGTAAAGGTTGCAGTAGTAGCCGCTTAAATCGTTCTCTTATAGTATGTTAAAACTAACAATCCTTCGGGGTATTCCTGAAGGATTGTTTTGTTTACGCCAGAAGCGTATTCTTATTCCTGCTTGTAGCGACAACCGTCTGCTCCGTATTGGTCATCCCCATATCTCCCTTGAACTTCACAGAAATATAGTTACGGCTTAATCCGTGACAGATTCCATCTTCACAGCTTTGCACCAGAACTTGCAGCTCCTTGCCAATATTTGCGTCTAAAAATATCTGCTTCTTTTCCATCGCCAATTCCCGCAACTTCCTTGCCCGCTCTGTTACAACGGCATCAGGCACCTGATTATCCATGGTTGCCGCCTTTGTTCCGGTACGGCGCGAATATGGGAAAACATGCAGATCAGAAAGCGGCACGGCGCGAATCAATTCCCATGTCTGCGCAAACTCCTCCTCCGTTTCGCCAGGAAAACCGGCTATGACATCTGCTCCGATAAAAGCATCGGGGAGAATCTGTTTGCAGCGTATGACCAACTCTTTAAATTGATCCGCTCTGTAATGTCGCCCCATTCTTTGCAAAACCGTATTGCTGCCGCTTTGCAACGGAAGGTGCAAATGGTGACATATATGATCAGACTCCTTCATGCTGTTTAGCAGTTCATTGGTGACTTCATTCGGTTCGATAGAACCGATCCTTAAACGTTGAACAATGGTTTGGTGGTCGATCTCCTGCACCAGTGAAGTCAATGAGGTGGGTGGTGATATCTCGACCCCGTACCCCCCGAGATGGATGCCGGTCAGCACGATTTCCTTGTAGCCGTTTGCAGCGAGGGTACGAACCCCCTCGATAACATCATCAGTTGCCACGCTACGGCTTCTCCCTCTAGCGTACGGGACAATGCAGTAACTGCAGAATGCATTGCACCCATTCTGTATCTGAAGAAACGCTCGGGTATGCTCTGCAAAAGTCTCAAGTTTTAGCGCTTTTGCCGTTGATTCATTTCCTATATCAGACACCGTATTTTTACCTAGCTCTATCAAGTCGGTAATGGCTGATTTTTCCATATTTCCAAGCACGGCATCAACTTCAGGCATTTTTTCCAGCTCACCCGGTGCAACCTGGGCATAGCATCCGGTTGCCACGATCCGGGCGTCCGGGTTCAGGCGTCGTGCGCGACGAATCAGGCGTCTGGTTTCGGCATCTGTTTTTGCCGTAACGGTGCATGAATTTACAACGTAAATGTCAGCCATCTCTGTGAACGGAACAATCGTATAACCGCTATTCATCAACTGTTCTATCATTGATGCCGACTCAAACTGGTTTGTTTTACAGCCAAGGGTGGCAATGGCAACTTTTTTCATTATGAATCTTGTTCCTTTTCAAGTTTTGACAATAACCAGCTCACATAGATACCTACAACAAGCGCGGCTGACCAGGTTATACCGAATACCCCCCACCAGATCCCCACAATTCCCAACCCCATGATAGTTGTCATTATGTGAAAAACTGCACCTGGTGCAATAATCTGGCGATAGAGTCCGACCCATAATGCGAATGACGGGCGTTTGACCCCTTGCATGGCAGAAACGCAAATATACAGGATAACATACGCTGGGAAAACAAATGCTTCGATCCGGAGGCACTGAATGCCAAAATGGATAACCTGGTTATCTGTGGTAAATGTATGCAGGAGTGGAACCGTGAAAAAGAATGCCACCATAGTACCGGCGCTGGCAAGAATAAATCCATATCGAAGTGATGTTGAAAGGATCTGGCGGATGCGGTCGAATCGTTCTGCGCCAAAATTCTGCGCTGTCAATGCCAGGGTTGATACATTCAGTCCCATAACCGGTAAAAGGGCAATCTGCTCGATTCTGGTGGCAATGCCGTATGCAGCGACCGCCTGATGTCCATATCTTCCTGCATACCAGGTAATAATGAATATACCGATTGAAACTGTCATCATATTCATGGCAGAGGGGAAACCGTGTCTGAACAGCTCGCGAAAGTAGTGCCAGCGCGGTTTCAGCTCATTCAGTTTAAATTCTATAATGATACCACTTTGTATAAGATGCCATATCAGAAAAATGTTACCGGCTAGCTGGATCAATACTGTCGCAAGAGCAATACCTGCAAGTCCGAGCGCCGGAATGCCGAAACCGCCGTACATAAACCATGGGTCAAGAATGCAGTTGAAGAAAAAACCGGTGATGAGAAAATTTCGATAGGTTTTGGTGTCACCGTGAGAATTGAGAATGGCACTCAGAATGAAATTGAACATGAAAAAAGTAGTGCCGAGAAAAATCACATACATATAACCCAGAGCCAGCTCAAGATATTCACCGTACGCCCCCATTGCCTGAAAAATATAGGGTAGGGCGATTATTCCGAGCAGCGTCAGCACCAGCGCGTGCAGAAGCCCGAAGGAAAATACCTGAATCACGAATTGCCGCGCTTCGCTCTGGTCTCCCCTCCCAAGTGCATTCCCTACCAGCGCGGTTGCACTGGTCGATACACCGGTCCCAATTGCAAGAAGAATGAAAAATACCGGGAACGAAAGCGACATGGCTGCCAGTGCATTGGTGGAAAGCTTGCTGCCGTACCAGATGTCCACCACGTTGAACATTGTAGTGAAGAAAAAACCGGTGCCGGCAGGGATAGCCAGCCGACGGACAAGTGCAGGAATCGGTGCGGTTGTAAGATCAGAGTTCATGGGAAAACGTCATTCATAGTCAGTTTATAATGATTTGAGTCAATCTGTCAGTGATAATCTTGTCCTTGGTGTTATCATAAATACCGTATGAGGGGGAAATTGTAAGTGTTGCTTTCAGTTAGCTCTATGCGTGGTGAGCCCTAATCCATTTTTCGAGTATGGGGTCAACCGTCCGCCATACACCTTCTCTTTCTTCTATGTAGTCAAGCTGTTTTAGCTTCATGACCGCTGCCCTCACACTGCTTGCGGCTCCCAGTTGGTTCGCTTTTAGATAATCGCTTGAATAAAGAGCTGGTGTGGGGTTGTTTGCAATGGCTTTGAGAACTTTTTTCTGGTTGGTAACTAATCCGAGAAAAATGTTCTCACAGTCGGAGGATTCCAGCCGAATAAGTTCAGTTTTAGCTTTTTCAATGCTGGTCTCTCCAAATTCAAGTGCATCAAAATATAACAAAGCCAGTTTTTGCGTGTAGTAAGGGTAGCCATTAGTGAACAACACAATCTGATTAGCAAGTTCATGGTCTATGGGGCGGCCTGCAGTAGCAAAACGTTCAGCTATAAAGTCTGAAAAAACATCGTGAGGCATACCCTCTAGTTCGAGCTTGAGAGTGGTTTTATAGAATGGTCGTGCTTTATCCTCAAACATGTTTTTCAGAATTGTACGGCGGCTACCCATAAAAATAAATGACACCATTTCAGCCTCTAGCATACCAGAACGCAAAAACGCTTCGATTTGCTTGGACTCTTTAATCTCGCAAATTTCTTGGAATTCATCGAGAACAACACATGCCCTACGTTTTTGTTTTTTGCAGTAGGCATCTAGTGCCAAAATAACATCTTTGATGCATATTTCGGGCTTGGAATCGCCGAGCGCCACATCGAACTTTGGTGTCTGCCCAATTACATCATAAGACATCGATAATTTAACTCGTGAGAAAAAACCGCTAACTTTTTTAAGAAAACTATCTGTTCTAGCTGCACCTGTCCCGAGTGCGTTAACAATCCCGCTGTAGATGAGTCTTGCTACTTCATCAATCGAAGTTACAGAAAATAAGTCTATGTAGATATTATCCATATCGGTTAATCCAGACTGTACCATCTTTGCCAGACTCGACTTGCCAAATCTTCTAGGTGCATAAATAACCACGTGCGTGCCATTACGCATATATTTTTGGAGATCACTAATCTCTTTTGTGCGGTTGCAGAACCTCTCCTTGGAAATACTTGAAATTGAAAATGGGTTCATAAGCTTCTTCTTTCTTGTTTCCGAGGTTGTTAAAATACGAAGTTTTCTTATGATAATATATGTTCAAATGCAAATAAAGCCAAATAAAACAGACTGTTATTTGTTGCGTAAATTACGTTACACAATTTGCGTAACGTAATTTATGTAATCATGGTATTCGTATTTTGTTATTGTTACCAGCAAAAAAATTACTGTTGCAAGGATGGTAGCTATAATGGCTGGGGTTGGAGGGGTAATTGTCGTGCTCAAGCAGCCAGTCTTTGAGGAACATCATGGTAAATTTTGTCACGCAGCTTTATCTCTGATTTCTTAAGATCATAGCTGGCTTGGAGATTTAGCCATGAAAGAGGATCGCCGCCAAAATAGCGTGCGAGACGTATTGCAGTGTCTGGTGTTATTGCTCTTCGTTCACGGACAATATCATTAATTCGTGGAGCAGGAACTTTCAGAATCACGGCAAGTGCGTTAGCGCTTATGTTGAGTGGTAGTAAAAAATCTTCGCGTAAAATTTCACCCGGGTGAATTGGGCGCATTTTGTTTTGTGGTGTCATATAGGTACAACCTCCTTCAGTGATAATCGACTATTTCCACATTGGTTGCGCCTTGATCTGTCCAAATAAAACAGAGACGGTATTGTGAGTATGGGGTCAGAAAAAGAGAGGCGTGAGTATATGCACGCCTCTCGTATAATGATTTATTTCATTGAATGGCATGTATTACATGCTGGAGGTTTATTATTTGGACCGCCGACACCACCCACGCCATGACATGCGCTGGTTTTGCACGAGGCAGAACCATTTTGCTCTACATAAGCCTTGTGATCTGCATAGGTCCAAGGAGTTGGGTGTACTGACCTCGGTCCGCCAAGGTGACAGCTGCTACAGGAAGGGCCACTTCCAGTAACTCCTGCAAGTGTTGTCCCATGGCATGCTACATTTGAACAGGCAGAGGTGCCATTGGCATTTACATAAGCCTTGTGATCTGCAGAAGTCCATGGTGTTGGGTGTACTGCCTTCGGTCCACCAAGGTGACAGCTAGTGCAGGATGGCCCGCTTCCGGTGACTCCACCCAGAGTCGTTCCATGACATGTTGCATTTGCACAGGCGAGAGTGTCGTTAACATTTACATAGGCTTTGTGCTTGGTAAGTGCCGGTATCATTGATGTAGGATGTATCGTCAGGGCACCACCCAGATGGCAACTTGTACAGGAAACTTTAGCAATTCCGCCATCAAGGTTTTCCCCATGGCATTCAACGCAGGTTGCTGAATTTGCACTACCTGCAGTTTTATGCGTGGTCTGCCATCCAGTCTGGTGGGGAAATACCGCCTGTTTGTTGGCATCGCCACACCCGCTTAATGCACATACTGCAAATGTGACAGCTATGGTTAAGGATGATTTTATTTGTGACATGAGGCGCACCCCGCATTATTCTGGCGTCCATGGCATTTAGCGCATGAAGCCGGATTCATCCTGCCGTCAATTTTGTGCTGACTCAGGTAGTCTCCCCGGTGTGGCAGATTTCGCTCCGGTGAATCAGCAAATTTATCACTCGGTTTAAACTCTGTTTTGTGGGTATGGCAGTCACTACAAAACGATTCCTGATGACAGGCAGCGCATGTTTGGCGAGACGATTTGGCGAATAAACCGTGTTTTGCATAAAAGTCCAATGCCTGGTGATTCATGGCGCTGAGAGCATTATCGTGGCATTCAGAGCAGTTTGGAATTCCTTTTACTTCTTCTGGGTGAACGCGGGCAATACTGGTTGTGTTGGCACATGCATAGAGGATGCTTGCCAGAATAGGGAGCATCAGTATAACGAGCATTTTTTTCACTTGTTGCTCCTCCCTTCTTGTTTCTTTGTGTCGAAGAGGTAGGTGAGTTTAATCAGCCCACGAACCTCATTGTCAAAATCAGGATTTTTTGAATACTCGACATCTGCTCCGATTTTTAAGCGATGACCAAATTCATAACCAGCAGAACCGGTAACTGCATAACTGTTCCTGACACCATTGATGCGGGTGTCGTAACCGGTGTTGTTAATATCTATCGCCAGATCTGCAAGCCCAATTTTTTTAGAGGCAAACAGTCGGTATTCGGTGTAGCGCAACCGCTCATTTTGTCCTGCCATCCGATGAATTGCGCATCCCAGTGAAAATGATTCGGGGAGGGAGTGGACTATTTTTCCGCCGAAATAATCAGCCTTGCCATCAACTTTATAGGCATAATGTTTATAATCGCCACTGAAGGTGAGGTGGTTGAAGGGCGAATACGAGGCACTGACACCAGTTGTTGTGAGCTTTTCATCGCGAGCAATATTCTGGGAAGCCGGGCGGTTGGCGAAACTGAATATGGGGGTTGTCATGTTGTAGAAGTAATCACGATAGTTGATGTTTGAAAATTCGCCTGAAATTCGTACCTGTTCAAAAGGGATGGCAGAAATAGTGTAGTTCTGCTCCATCCACCCTTTTGTTATACTATTATACGAGGAACGTCCGGTAACGTCGATCTGCTTGATCGGATGCAGCCACAGGTCGGCACCAATTTCCTCACGGTATTTGAGGTTTGCTTCTGTATCGCTTTTCAGAGCGCTTAATCCGACAGTGTAATATTTAGGCATGCTCTGGGAAATTCTGCCGCCGTATATAATACTGCCGTAGTTTTTACTGTTTTTAGGCTCAATGATAACCGGTTTGCCGATAAAAGCCGATGCTCCGGTCCCCCCGTAAAAGTCAGAGCGAACGTATAATCCGTCAAGCTGCTCTGCCGCTACTCCGTCTGTAACGAATTGCCTGCCGAGATTAACGACAGTATTGTTCTTTGCTGCACGATAGGTCAGGTATGCGTACTGGAGATCGCCATCACGGTTTTTCTCCCCTGACTTTTCAGCCGTGTCAACCCGTCCCCACGCACCAAGATAAAAATCGATGCCGGATCCGTCCTTCTGGTTGTTTGACGCAGCAAGGCGCACATATTCGTACAGGGGGTAAATGTTTTTTTTGTAAATGTCTGTTTTGAGACGAAGAATTGTATCCAGTTGTCCAGATACTGAATAATCAGCTGCTGAAACAGATGAAGCTGAAATGCAGGCCAGTAAACAGAGTGGTACGGGAAGTTTTTTTATTCGCAAGCATGTCTGTAATGTTGAGTATATCTCAGTAGTAAATTTCAAAGCTGTTCCTCCTTTCTTATAATGTATTGGAAAATGCTGAGAATTTGTAGTGAATCGATGCAGCTGATCGTCACCTCCTTCCAGAAATTTATTCTGCAATAATTACTCTATTCTGCAATAATTACTCATAAACTGACAAGTTATTTATGTTACTGCGCCAGCGCATTGATTTCAACACGGCTTTTGATATTGTTCTCTTTAGCCGGCTTCTTAAACAGATCATCATTTTTCTGGAAAATTCGCTCTATCGGAACATTCCCTTTTTTTATCAAGTAATTGAACACCGCGACCACCCTTTCATGCGCCAGCGTTTGCAGCTCCTGATCTCCTATAATGGTATTTGCAATAATCAGTTTTTTCATTTCATC
>Ga0172367_10001680_pt1 | contig 31506 bp, 29 predicted proteins | sample Lak10m_FD_114542 | JGI IMG/M metagenome (GOLD analysis project Ga0172367, IMG submission 114542) | Freshwater microbial communities from Kabuno Bay, South-Kivu, Congo - kab_022012_10m | ecosystem: Environmental > Aquatic > Freshwater > Lake | place: Democratic Republic of the Congo: South-Kivu...
AACGGGATTATTCCCTAACCGAAATTTCCCGTATTGTGGAATCGGAGCAAACTTCCGTGCTGAGCGCCTTTGTTACCAGCTATCCCGATTCCCCCCGCATGGAAGTCACCCTGAAACTGAACCGACAAAATATTCAATATCTTCTGAATACTTTTGAACGTTTTAAGTACACGGTAAAAGCAGTTTATCAGGAGACAGAATCACTGGAAGAACTGCGCGAGCGCTATGATGCACTCATTTCCTATCTCAATGTTTAAAACATGTGGCCGTTCTTTACCCGGCTACTACCCGGTTTGGAAACACCGAGTTTTTTAAAGCATTTTTTTTTCAAAAGAGTTTTTCTGTTTTTTTTGATAATTGCCGCTAACGCGGTAAATGCCCAGCCGGCTTGGGTGGTGGTAGATTCTATTTCCGTGTCTGGTAATCGTAAAACCCAACTCAGCAGTGTACTTCGGGAGCTACCTTTTGCACCAGGTGATTCCATTCCGCTTGTTCAGCTCGAAAGCCAATTGGAAGAGGGAGAAAAATGGTTATTGCAGACCGGCTTATTCAATCGGGTGCAGCTATATTTCAGAAACTGGGAAGGCAGCAGTAATCGGGTGCATATCCAGGTGGAGGTAGAAGAAGGGTGGTATATCTTCCCGGTGCCCTTATTAGAACTAGCTGACCGAAATTTTAATGTTTGGTGGGTGGATTACGGGCATGCGCTGAATCGGCTGAACTATGGGATAGATTTTAGGCACCGCAATACCACTGGTAGAAGAGACCGTTCCAAGCTAGTACTGAAATCCGGATTTACCCAGCTGTACCAGTTTCAATATAGCCTGCCTTACGTCAACAAAGCGAAAACATGGGGTATATCATTGAGTTTGCTTGCTGCGCGTAACCGGGAGATAAACTACGCGACGATACAAAACAGGCAGGCTTTTTTTAGGCTGGAAGACGGGTTTGCGCTTCAGCGGTTGGCAGCTTCAGCGGCATTTACTTACCGTCCGGGGCTGAATCAGCAACAGCGCCTCCGACTAGGCTACGTAGATAACCGGATTGATAGACGCATCATCGCATGGAATCCCAACTACTTTCTGGACGGTCGCGACCGACAACGCTATTTTTCCCTTTCCTATACATTGGCAATGGACGAACGCGACGTGCGGACTTACCCCCTTCATGGGACTTTTAAGGAACTGGAATTGGTGAAGGATGGCCTGGGTGTGTTTCACGACCGAAACGGCCTGAGTATATCGGGGGATTATCGGTATTATAAGCAGCTCGGTGAAATCCCCGGTTACCTGGCTGTAGCCATAAAAGGGCAGTATGCCTTAATCCGTACCCCACAACCGTACAACAGCAACCGGGCTATTGGTTTTTTGGACAGAACGCTCCGCGGATATGAGTACTATGTCGTAGATGGACCAGATATGTTTTTGGCGAACACTAGCTTGCGTGTAAAACTTTGGCAATATCAGGTTAACTTTGGCAAGCTGTCGCCCGCAGATGCTTTGCGAAGTATGCCGGTCAACGTATTTGTGAGCCTTAACAGCGATTGGGGCTATGTGCATCAGCCATGGGAAATATACCGCAATACCTTCAATAATAAACTGCTTTGGGGGCGCGGTGTGGGGTTGGATATGGTATTTTTTGTCGATTTTGTACTTCGCCTGGAAGCGAGTATGAACCATCTGAAAGAACCCGGCTTATTCTTACATTTTAATACCGGACTTTAATGCAGGTTGTCGTTTACAGTAAGGTTTTCAAGGAAAAAGATTTGCCGTATTTTCAGCAGCTTTTCGATGCCCTGCATACCGAAGGAATACTGGCCTATGTATTTCGCCCTTTATTTGAACAGATAAAAGACCGGGTGATTTTTCCGCAGGATGTCGGTATTTTTGAAGGATATATAGATTTTAGCCTAAAAAAATTTGATGCCTTTATTGCATTAGGCGGAGATGGAACCATTTTGAATGCCATTACGCATATCCGGGATGCTCCTATTCCAGTAATGGGAATAAACCTGGGAAGGCTTGGGTTTCTGGCAGGAATTGAAAAGACCCGAATCCCGGAGGCTATCCGCTTGTTGGTGCAGGGGCGGTATCATCTGGAAGAGCGGGGGTTGTTGTACCTGGAATCCAATTTACCCCTATTTGGCAATATTCGGTTTGCTATGAATGATTGTACTCTTCTGAAACGGGACACCTCGTCCATGATTACCATTCATACCTATATCAATGGTTCTTATCTGAATTCATATTGGGCAGATGGTATTATTGTAGCAACACCGACTGGTTCAACGGGGTACTCCCTGAGTTGCGGTGGACCGATTATTTTTCCGGATTCGCATTCCTTTGTACTGACCCCGGTAGCACCTCATAACCTCAACATACGCCCCGTTGTCATTTCTGATAATTCCGTGATTTCATTTGAAGTAGAAGGTCGGGCAGAGAACTTCTTGTGTACCCTCGATAGCCGCTTTGAGAGCATTACCTCCGCGCACCAGCTCGCCGTGCGAAAAAATGATTTCAATATCCGGCTGATTCAGTTTCAGGATATCGGGTTTATGGAAACTATACGCAATAAGCTGGCCTGGGGCGTGGATACCAGAAACTATTGATTGGAACCGGGATTCAGCGAAAAATGGGCTTAACAGAACACCTGCCGAATCAATGCATTGCGGCTGAGTAAACAGCTTCTCACAGCTAATTTTTAATATACAAATGCGGTGAATATGATCAACCTGGAAGCATATCTGGAGGTCGGCGGACAGCGCTACAAGGCTTCCATGATGAATCCCCTCGATATAAGTATCGTACTACGCCCGGGTTCTCAGGGGGTCAATTGTTTTTACGCACCCTTTCCAGAAGCCTCCCCTGTAGTATTCGGTGACTTTACCGGAGATACCCGGCAGGGGGGAGCAGTTAATTTTTTCAACCTCCGAGTCAATCCCCACGGCAATGGTACCCATACGGAGTGTGTAGGTCATATTTCCATAGATAGGTATGCCATTTGTGATTGCCTGCGCCAGTTTCATTTTTTTGCAGTTTTACACAGCTTTTATCCACGCCGTATGGACAATGGCGACCGGGTGGTCGTGGCAGAAGACTTGGACGACCTTGAATTTCCGGAGGGAGCAGAGGCCCTGGTTATCCGTACGCTGCCCAACGACGCTTTAAAATTGACGACTAACTATTCCGGTGCGAACCCTCCCTTTCTGGAAGAAGCGTTCGTACAAGAGCTGGTTCGACGGGGTATCCGCCATCTGGTCCTCGACCTTCCTTCGGTGGATAAGGAAGAGGACGGTGGCCGGTTGGCAGCCCATAGAGCCTTTTGGAGTTATCCGGAAAATATTCGAACAGACTGTACCATCACAGAACTTGCCTATATCCGTCCGGACATACCGGATGGGCTTTACTTGCTCAATCTGCAGATTACCTCCATAGAACTGGATGTTAGTATGAGCAAACCGGTGCTGTATCCCCTATTTTTATGTGACCTGTAAAAGGAACTGACCTATGTCATGGAACATAGAAACGTATCACTCCCGGATTTACCGGGATTTTCTGGGTATTTCGGATAAAAACTTCCGGGAACAGATTCACTTTTATGAAAAATACGAGGAGGATATAAAAAAATTCGGATTGGACGAGTTCCTGGAACTGCTGTACACCTATGCCAACGCACTATTTCAGGTCGGATCGTATCGAAAATATATGCTGGTATCCGATTCGGTCATTGAGCTGGTTTTTCGGTACAACATCTACACATTCCAACAGCACGACCTGTTGGAAAAGACATTATTTCAAAAAGCGGCCGCTCATTACAACCTACGGGAGTTTTCATCAGCAGCCTACTTATTGTCGGAGCTGTTAAAAATGAAGGATACGAACCGCGACGCCTTGCTTTTTTTCAAGCGATGCAGGCAGCAGCAATATCCAGCGCTTCGAGCGATTTTTCGGGCTGTCAGTATTTTCCTGCTGCTGCTATGCGCTGGGTTAATTGCACTGGAGATTTTATTCGTCCGCCCTTTTTATGGAATGTATGTGTCTTTGGTAGCGCACTCCAGAAATACCCTGTTTGCATTGGGTTGTATGAGCATGGTTACGGAATTTGTATATATCCGATACCTGGCCGAAAAGGATGCCCGCCTATTGTTGTCTCAGATTAGGCATACTCGCAGTGTATAAAAATAAATATACTATTGTATGACATAATTATTTTCGGATGCCTGCAATAAACGGGTATTCCCTGTAAATTTTTGAGCCTATTGCTTACATTAGCCACGTATAAAGCCTTTTACAATAACCTTAAAACCACTAACCTTGAAAAACAAGCCAAGCCGAAGAAAATTTATACAAAATACCTTGTTGGCCGGTGCCGGAGTGGCACTCAGTTCGAGCGCGGGAGCTACTACCCCACAGCCCGGAACGAAGGAAAAGCCCCTTACTTCCAAAAACTCGAAGCTGCATCTCGGTTTCATGGGGGTTGGTATGCGTGGGCAATCGCATGTGGAATTGGCGCTGAATCGCACCGATTGCGTCGTAGCGGCCATTTGTGATATTGATACCCAGATGATCCAGCAGACGCAGGGTATGATTAGCAAGAAAGGAGCACCTGCTGCAAAAGTATATGACCAGGGGCCTACGGATTATCTCCGTATGTTGCAACAGGAGGATTTGGATGCCATTGTCATTGCTACTCCCTGGGAATGGCATTCAGAAATGGCCATTGCGTCCATGAAGGCGGGTAAATATGTAGGAGTAGAAGTGAGTGGGGCCTTTTCGCTGGATGAATGCTGGGAACTGGTGCGCACGCATGAAGAAACCGGAAAGCACTTATTTTTTCTGGAAAATGTCTGCTACCGCAGAGACATAATGGCGGTACTCAACATCGTACGGCAAGGATTATTCGGGGAAATGATGCACCTCGAAGGCGGCTATCAGCACGATTTGCGTGGGGTGAAATTCAATGACGGCAAAACACCTTATGACAGCGGGGTTGAGTTTGGCGAAAAAGGCTTTAGTGAAGCGCGCTGGAGAACAGGACACTCCGTACACCGCAATGGCGACTTATACCCTACGCATGGTATTGGCCCGGTAGCCAACTATATCAACATCAACAGGGGGAACCGGTTTACCCACCTCACTTCCATGGCTACTAAAGCAAAAGGATTGCATGAATATGTGGTAAACCATCCAAAAGGGGGCGCAGACCATCCCAATGCAAACGTTGAATTCCGGTTGGGCGACGTAGTAACGACGATGATCCAAACCAGTAATGGCGAAACGGTGACTCTTTTTCACGATACCAACCTGCCACGGCCTTATTCCCTTGGGTTCCGGGTGCAGGGTACGAAAGGACTTTGGATGGATGTCAATAAATCGCTGTACATAGAGGGAAAAAGCCCACAACATCAGTGGGAGGCCGCCGAGTCTTATCTTAAGGCGTACGACCATCCGCTGTGGAAAAAATACGAACAGCTCGCCACCGGCGCTGGGCACGGAGGGATGGATTTCTTTTTGCTAAATGCATTCATTGAATGCGCTAAACGCGATGAACCCGCCGTAATAGATGCCTATGACGCCGCTACCTGGATGGCCATTACACCGCTATCCGAGCAGTCAATATCTATGGGGAGTCAGCCTGTGGCATTTCCGGATTTCACCCGTGGCCGATGGATGAGCCGACAGCCCGTATTTGCACTCTCCGACGCGTATTAAGCGCCCATCAGATGGGGTTGCATGAACGAAAAGACCCGTACGAAAATATTGAATAGCTCGATTCCAAGTATGGAGATTGACCTAATGGTTTCTTGCTGGTAGATAGCATTCGTACCGCGTACAGTGATTCACCCGACCGGCGCTTAGGTATATCCAGGTACGCCGGATCGGATTGGTTAAAAAAATAGATATGAAACCTACCTTATTGGTATTGGCAGCTGGAATGGGCAGCCGATACGGTGGCCTCAAACAGGTCGACGGCATTGGCCCGGCCGGCGAAGCAATTATTGAGTTTTCCATTTTCGATGCGATCCGGGCTGGGTTTGGAAAAGTGGTGTTCATTATTCGCCACAGCATAGAACAGGAGTTTAGGGAGAAAATAGGAGCGCGAGTGGAAAATCATATTCCTGTAGCGTATGTTTTTCAGGAACTGGACACCCCTATAGAAGGAATCGAGGTGTTCCCGGAACGCGAAAAACCCTGGGGTACCGGCCATGCTGTGCTGGTAGCACGGCAGCATATTCGAGAGCCGTTTGCGGTAATCAATGCGGATGACTACTATGGCATCAGTGCGTTCCAAAGCATGGCAGACTTTTTAACCAAGCAGTGTACTCCTCAACAGTACGCCATGGTAGGCTATGAACTGGGAAAAACAATTTCTGCTTTTGGTACGGTATCTCGTGGGGTTTGTGCCGTCGATGCACACCAGCAATTGACGATGGTGACCGAGCGCACCAAAATTGCACGGTCAGGGGATCATATTTTTTTCGAAGATGCCGGTCAGCGTATTCAGCTTGCTGATAATACCCCTGTTTCAATGAACTTCTGGGGATTTCATCCTCAGGTTTTTGAGTACTTCCACGAAGATTTCCTACACTTTGTACAAACAGAAGGCCACAACCCGAAGGCAGAGTTCTTTATTCCTATTACGGTTAATCGCCTGGTCGAATCGGCTGTAGTAAAAATACAGGTTCTGCCTAGTGAAGACAAGTGGTATGGTATCACCTACCGGGAGGACAGGCCAGAAGTAGAAGCTGCTTTTGAAGACCTGGTGCGCGCAGGACTCTATCCAAACGGGTTGTGGAAATAAAACAGCAGATGGCAGCAGATCATTCATCCTTGGAATGGGCAAAACGGCAGGCACTCGTATTTTGTAAAGAAGCGTCCCTGCCCATCGAGGTTCGCTCGCTGGGAGCTGGAAATATAAACGATACCTTTCTGGTGACCTTTCCGTTGGGAACTTCGGAAGAATTTATTCTTCAGAAAATCAACCAGCAGGTTTTTCGGCAGCCACAGGCCGTTATTGAAAATTTTGGTAAGCTGTATGCGCATCTTTCCGGAAAACAGCTTTCGATTCAATTGCCCAGGCCAATAGCAACTGTTGCAGGCGAGCCGTATGTGGTGGATGAAAACGGCGATTTCTGGCGTTCGATTTCTTTTATCGGACCATCAGTTACGTATGAGTATGCAGCTACCCCTAAGATGGCATATCATGCAGGACGTGCTGTAGCCACCTTTCTTTCCGGCCTTAGCGACCTAGAGGTGTCGGGTATCGAATCTGTAATTCCGCGTTTTCATGATAGTAGCTGGCGGCTTGGCCATTTTAAAAAAGCATGGACAGAGGATATGGTTGGGCGCGTAGGGCATTGTGCGGCAGAGATCGATTTCGTACTCGGCGAGTCCATCGTGTTTAGTGAGGTCGATCGCGCAGGATTTCCTGAGCGAATCGTACACAATGATTCCAAAATGGGAAACCTCCTGTTTGACCCTCAAACAGAGGAAGCCCTGGCCGTTATCGATTGGGACACCGCCCAGCCCGGTGCGATTCCTTCTGATTTCGGGGATATGGTGCGTACTATGACTACGACCCTCGGTGAAAATGATGCGCGATTCGAAGCGGTACATCTGCGGCCGGAATGGTTTGAAGCCTTGGCGCATGGGTTTGTACCACCACTGCAACGCGTGGTGTCCCGAATGGAAACAGAAGGCCTGGTGTTGGGTGCCAAATGGATTATTCTCGAACAGATGATGCGCTTTCTGGGCGATTACCTTCAGGGAGATACCTATTACAAAACGAGCTATCCGGAGCATAACCTGGTTCGGGCGCGCAATCAAATGGCTTTGTATCGCTCCTTATTGAAGCAGGAAAGCGCCCTGGCTCAAATGATTGCTTCCCTCCACTAAAACGTGGGATAGACTAAACAGATGCTATGGCAACATTTATCGTAAGACAATCTATTGAGTCCAGCGCAAATCGGGCTACTCTTTTTGAAAGTATTCGCTATTTCAACCACTGGCCTGCCTGGTCGCCTTTTCACCTACTCGATCCAGGTGTTTCCTATAAGGTTAGCCCTGAAGGAGATTTTTATGAATGGGACGGGCCACGTATTGGCGCAGGAAATATGCGTATCACCGGCGCCGAGCCGCTGAAAAGAATAGATTACGAACTCACCTTCCTCCGACCCTGGAAATCTGTATCCCAGGGGTATTTCGAATTGCTGCCATCTGCAAACGGAACAGAGGTCGTCTGGTTTCTGGAAAGTAGCCTGCCTTTTTTTCTCTTTTTCATGAAAAAACAGATGTCGGCATATATTGGAATGGACTTTTCGCGTGGGCTGAAAATGCTCAAAGATTATGCAGAAACAGGCACTGTTCCGTCTAAACTGGAGTTTAAAGGGCTGCATACCTATCCGGCAACTCATTATATCGGTCTGGCGAATCAGGCGGGCTGGGGAGAAATTGGAGAGGTGATGCGTGGGGACATTGACCGCCTGGCTACTTTTTTTACTGAAACAAACGAAAAAATGCAGGGGCCACCCTTCGTCATATACACCCGGATGGACGTCCTCAAAGAAACCTTTGCCTTTGTGACGGCCTTTCCCGTATCGGGTGCAGACTCGCTTCGAGCCCTTCCTGCTGGTATGTTGGAAGGGTATATGCCGGCTGTGTCCGTATATACAATCCGACATACCGGGAGCTATACGCATTTAGGGAATGCATGGGCTGCAGGGAATACGTTGCAGCGTTCCAACGCATTTAAGCCGCATAAAAAATGGAAACCATTCGAAGTATATATGAGCAACCCGCTCGAAGTGGCTGCTGCTGAGTTAATCACGGATATCTGCTTTCCGGTAGCCTAATCCAGGTCATGGAGGGAAGCTCCTATACCAAACAAAACCAAATAAAAATGAAAGCCTTATTCCCATTGCTGCTTTTTGCCGGTACTGTCTTTTATGCCAGTGCTCAGTCTGTTCCGGAATGGAAAAATCCGTTGGTGAGTGAAGTAAATACGGAACAGCCACACGCCACTTTTTTTTCATTTGAGAATAAAGAAAAGGCGATAGGTCAGGAAAAAATCAACTCGGCATATTTCAAGTCGCTCAATGGACAATGGAAATTTCACTGGGTACCACGCCTAAGCGAACGACCGGATGGATTTCACCAGCCTGGGTACAACGACGCATCCTGGACAACGTTTGCTGTGCCGGCCAACTGGGAAATAAATGGCTATGGGGTACCAATTTATGTCAACCAGCCCCATGAGTTCGCCGTAAATAACCCCAACCCGCCAAATGTACCCGATGAAAACCCGGTTGGCTCCTATCGAACGACCTTTAGAATACCCGATACCTGGAAAGAAAGAGAGGTGTTTATTCATTTTGGGGCGGTAAAATCAGCGTATTACCTATGGATAAATGGGCAGCAGGTCGGATATAGCGAAGACAGCAAAACGCCTGCCGAGTTCAATCTCACACCCTACCTTAAGGAAGGAGATAATTTGCTGGCGCTGCAGGTGTATCGGTGGAGCGATGGCAGCTATCTGGAGGCTCAGGATTTTTGGAGAATCAGCGGAATTGAGCGGGAGGTATATCTCTATGCGGCTCCGACGGTACATATCCGCGATTTTTTTGCGAAAAGCAGACTGGATGCGTCGTACCACGACGGCGTGCTGGACGTCGATATGCAGGTGCGCAATGCGCTCCCCGATAGTAAGAAGGGCTACTCTATTGATTTCGAATTGCGCGACGCGACGCAGCGGGTGGTTTTCAATGAGCAGGTCAAATTGGCCGCTTTGGAGGGAGGTGGCAGCGAACAGTCGGTTCGTTTTTCCAGGCTGGTGTCGGCTCCCTATCCATGGACAGCCGAAACCCCCTATCTATACTTGTTGCTCATGACGCTCAAAGATGCGGATGGGCGAATAGTAGAGGTGATTCCACAGCGAATTGGATTCCGAACGGTAGAAATTAAGGATGGGTTATTCCTCATCAATGGGGTTCGGGTGCTGATAAAGGGTACGAATCGGCATGAGCACGATCCGGTTACGGCGCATGTGATTAGTCGGGAAAGTATGGTGCGGGATATTCAGTTGATGAAGCAACACAATATCAACGCCGTGCGCACCTCCCACTACCCCAACGATCCGCTGTGGTATGCGCTGTGCGATGAATATGGCCTTTATGTGGTGGATGAAGCGAATATAGAATCACACGGCATGGGGTATAATCTGGATCGCACGTTGGGCAATAATCCTCAATGGCGGGATGCTCACCTGATGCGTACTCGTCGTATGGTGGAAAGGGATAAGAACCATCCCTGTGTGGTCACCTGGTCTCTGGGAAATGAGGCCGGCAATGGGGTCAATTTTTATGCAACATACGAGTGGATAAAAGGCAGAGATGCCACCCGCCCGGTTCAATATGAGCGTACACAACTCGGATGGGGCAGCTCGGCTACGGCCGAATGGAACACCGATATTTTAGTACCCATGTACCCATGGAAAGAGGGCATGTTGTCGATGCTCGCCAAAAATCCAGGTAAGCCGATGATTCTCTGTGAGTACAATCATACGATGGGAAACAGCAGTGGCGGTTTCAAAGAATACTGGGATTTTTTCCGTACGAACCCCCGATTGCAGGGAGGGTTTATCTGGGACTGGGTAGATCAGGGATTGCGCAAGGTGACAGCAAAAGGAGACACTATTTTTGCTTATGGCGGTGATTTTGGCCCTCCGGGCACACCAAGTGATAATAATTTTCTCTGCAACGGTCTTGTACAGCCAGACAGAAAGATAAACCCCCACTTATTGGAGGTCAAGAAAGTATATCAGCATATTCGCACGGAATTGGTGGACTTACAGGCAGGGAAAATCAAGGTATTCAATGAGTACGCATTCCGGAATTTGGGAAATATTTTTCTGGAATGGCGCCTGTTGGGCGATGGTACGGTGGTAGCGAACGGTCGTATCGACCTGGGTGACCTGGCTGCAGGGAACAGCGCCGAACTGAGCCTGCCGATTCCCGCTCTGCCAACGGATGGCAAGGAGTTGATGCTGGATGTATCCTATCGCATCCGGGAGGCAGAACCACTGATTCCGGCGGGGTATGAGCTGGCTAAAGAAGCATTTGCTTTCGCGTCATCCCCTAAAATATTTTCAGGAGTAAAAGCCGCTCCCCAAGCTCCAGAGGTAACCCAAACGATGGATGGATGGAAAATTCGTGGCAATGGTTTTGAAATAGCTTTTAATCTTCAGGGGCGTTTAGTTAGTTATATCTATAAGGGTCAGCAACTGATGGTATCGCCGTTGACCCCCTCCTTCTGGCGGGCACCTACCGACAATGATTTCGGGGCGGGTCAGCAAAGGAGGTCCAGGGTTTGGAAGGACGCTGCATCAACGGCAGTAGCTACTAGTGCTGTCATGCATCGGGTGGACAATACAGTTGAAATTTCCAGTACCTATTCCTTGCCTTCGGTACAAGCAGTACTCCGGGAAACATACCAGGTATCCGGAGAGGGGGCTGTACATGTATTTTATGCATTTGAGGTTTCGGGAAAAGACCAGCCGACGCTACCTAGGGTAGGTATGGAGATGGATTTGCCCAAATCGTTTGATCGGGTGAGCTGGTATGGTCGGGGTCCGGAAGAATCGTATCAGGACAGGAAGTACGGAGCGCATATAGGTCGGTACCAGGGGTCGGTGAGAGAGCAGTTTCATCCTTATGTCCGACCGCAGGAAACAGGTAATAAAACAGATGTGCGCTGGATGGCAGTGCGCAACTCCAAAGGGCTTGGGCTGGTTTTTGTTGCGGATGACGTACTGAATGCCAGTGTACTTCACTATTATGCGGCTGATTTGGATCCGGGTCCGGAGAAGCAGCAGACCCATGCGGCGGAGCTTCGGGAGCGCAATCTCACCCATATTCGGGTCGATTACCGGCAAAATGGACTGGGTGGTATTGATAGTTGGGGTGCGCTTCCTCTAGAGGAATATCGGCTGACGTACAAGAACTACAGTTATAGTTTCCGAATATATCCTATTGGTATGGCGGAGCCAATCGAACAAGTCATCCGTTGATAGCGGAAGCAAGGAGGAGGTATTGGCCATTGGTTAAGCCAGTGGGGATGTATCTCCTCCTTTTTCATTTTCGGGCAGATATAGGTCGAAGGCTTGGGCCGCTTTTTCCCATTGCTGAAAGTATGCCAGGCATTGCAGCAGCAGCTCTTCTTTAGGAAGGGAGGTATCCATACCCATCGCCTCCAGTTTCTTCAATTGCTCATCAGAAAAGGAAAGGCGGCTGCTTCCGACGAGCCACATTTCATAAACAGCCTGAATGATATCGGTGTCCATGCTTGGTAGGGTTTAGCAGAACCAGAAGAAGTCTTTGCCGGCTACCAGGCCTTTACTTCGAAGCGTCTGGTCTATACTTGGTTGCTCTTTGGGAGAAGAAACCGCCAGGATAATTTGTGGGTTGTCGAGGGTATCCAGTATATCGGTTTTTTCCATTCGAATTCCATAGATATCGTGGCCCCATTTGGAAGGCGTATCACAGCACCAGTGAAAGGGATGTTTTTGTTCCAGCAGCATGGCGGCAAGTTCTTTCCCTTTGCGCCCGGCCCCCCAAAGCAATAGAGGTCGTTCAGTATCTCGGTCGATTTCGAGAAAGCGGGGTGCTTTGAGCCTGAAATATTCCTGGTTGGCATGGCTTTCCAGGTTGCGGGAGCTGCGCAGGGTATGGTCGCGCCAATAGTGAAGGACTTCGGGTACGGATAAGACCTTTAGGCCGGCTTGGTGAAAACGAAAGGCCAGGTCGTAATCTTCGGGGTTGATATTGGGATAATGGCCGCCTGCCTGAAGGAAATCTTCCCGAAAGGTCATCCAGCAGGGGGAAGGTATGGTGCATTCCCGATAAATTTCTTCCCAGTTTCGGGTCTCCCGAATGACGGTATTCAGCCATTCGGCATACCGTTGATAACCCTGGCCTAAGGAGAACTCTTCCGAAAAATAGGCTACCAGTGCCGTGCTCAGATGCCCTTTTCCGGCTTGTAGGAGAGGTGCCCGCAGAGCTTCCAGTTTGTTGGGAGCCATATAATCATCGGCATCCATACGTGTAATAAAGGTTCCGTGGGCGTGGCTGACTGCAGCCCGGAGTGCAGGGATAATACCTTTTTCAGGGGAAGAAAAGACGCGTATCCGCGTATCCTGGGCAGCATATTGGGTGAGTACAGCGTGGGAATGGTCGGTTGATTGATCGTCCACCGCGAGTAGCTCCCAATCGGGCGTACTTTGCGACAGGATACTGTCGAGGCAACGGGGCAGGTGTTTGGCCTCGTTGAAAACAGGCATGATAATACTAATCAGATGCTGCCCCATGGATAGATATTTAAGGTGGGCAAAAATAATCCAGTTTGTTGGGAAAATGGGTTGCTTTTTGGGGTGGATCTAGCAGCGGTGTAAAGCAGGTTGCATTTTGCCGGCCAGTTGAACTAACAGAAAGGTTAATTGGCGAGCAAGCGTAAATGTTTAAAATAAAATATGTTTAAGAGGTTGTTTTTTGAAAAAAAATTTTTCTTTTCAGAGGGCTAAAAAAGAAATAAAGCTATCGAGCACATAAAAAGTACCGTTGATTTAGAAATAGTTTGGATGATAATGATTTATTTTTCTTTTGATTATGAATTCTAAAGCCTAACTTTGCAGCGTTTTTCAGAAACCTACTATTTTTCTATCAAGTTAAGTAAGTTACTATGGCAAATAACGGTCACGTCAAGCAGGTAATCGGTCCGGTAGTGGACGTTGCCTTTCCCAATGCGGCGAGTCTTCCGGAAATCTTCAATGCCTTAGAAATCAAGCGTCCGAACGGAGAAGTGCTCGTTTTGGAAGTGCAGCAGCACCTGGGTGAAGACAGTGTGCGTGCGATTGCGATGGATTCTACGGATGGTCTTACCAGAGGTGCCACGGTAGAGGACACTGGTCGTTCCATTTCTATGCCTGTCGGAGAAGATATTCGTGGCCGTTTGTTCAATGTTATTGGCAAAGCGATTGATGGTTTGGGAGATGTACACTCAAAGCACAGTTATTCTATCCATCGCAAGCCACCGGCATATGAGGAGTTGTCCACGGAAACGGAAGTTCTTTTCACGGGTATCAAGGTAATTGACCTGATTGAGCCTTATATGAAGGGTGGAAAGGTTGGTCTTTTTGGTGGTGCCGGTGTAGGAAAGACGGTATTGATCATGGAGTTGATCAACAATATTGCCAAAGGATATGATGGTATTTCGGTGTTTGCAGGTGTGGGTGAGCGTACGCGTGAAGGGAATGACCTGCTTCGCGAGATGATAGAATCGAACGTTATCCGCTATGGAGAAGCGTTCAAGCACAGCATGGAAGAAGGAGGCTGGGATCTCAGCAAAGTAGATACACAGGAACTGGGTAAATCACAAGCTACATTGGTTTTCGGTCAGATGAACGAACCGCCCGGAGCGCGTGCCCGCGTAGCACTGGCTGGTCTTACGATTGCTGAATACTACCGGGATGGGGATCTTTCTGATCCTATGGGAGGCCGTGATATCCTCTTCTTCATCGACAATATCTTCCGTTTCACCCAGGCCGGCTCAGAGGTATCTGCGTTGCTTGGCCGGATGCCTTCGGCGGTAGGTTATCAGCCTACGCTGGCTACGGAGATGGGTCTTATGCAGGAGCGTATTACATCTACGCGCCGTGGCTCCATTACCTCTGTACAGGCGGTTTATGTACCTGCGGATGACTTGACAGACCCTGCGCCTGCTACTACGTTTGCACACCTCGACGCTACCACGGTATTGAGCCGTAAAATTGCTTCGCTTGGTATCTACCCTGCGGTAGATCCACTCGATTCTACTTCCCGGATTCTCGACCCGCTGATTCTCGGTGACGAGCACTATGGGTGTGCCCAGCGCGTGAAAAATATCCTTCAGCGCTACAACGAGCTCCAGGACATTATTGCCATCCTGGGTATGGAAGAGCTCTCTGACGAAGATAAGCTGGTGGTACACCGTGCGCGTCGGGTACAGCGTTTCCTTTCACAGCCCTTCCACGTTGCAGAGCAGTTCACGGGTATCCCCGGTGTGATGGTTCCTATTGAAGAGACCATCCGCGGTTTCAATATGATTATGAATGGTGAAACGGATGAGTATCCAGAAGCAGCATTCAACCTCAAAGGAAACATCGACGAGGTAATCGAAACCGGTAAGAAAATGCTTGCTGAAGTGGCATAAACTGCAAAACCATGATGCACTTAACGATGCTCACCCCGGAGCAGGAAATTTTTAAGGGGAATGTACAATCGGTAAAAGTTCCTGGCGTAAATGGTCAGTTTCAGATACTGAACAACCATGCTCCTATTGTATCCGCATTGGAAAAAGGTACGGTCGTAGTGGTTACGGCAACTGGTGAAAACCTGTACCTGGATAGCGAGAGTGGGGGTATCAGAATGACCGATCAGTCTGGAAAGCAATTGAAGTTTCAGATTACCGGTGGTTTTATCGAGGTACTTCAAAATACGATATCGCTCTTGGTACAAGGATTGCACTAGGGGTTGCCGATGCTTCACATAAAAAAAGAGGCTGTCTGATTTTTCGGACAGCCTCTTTTTTTGTGTATTGGGATTCTGCTCAGGCAATTTTTTGGTCTATTTCGATTAGTTCGTTGTTGTCGAACCCAGGAAACCAGTTTTGCAGCTTTACCCGGGCTTTGGATCGCACGTCCGGGTTGATATAAGCGGCAATAGTGGCGAGACCGAAGGTCAGAATACCCAAATCGTCGGTATATCCGACAATTGGGGTAAGGTCGGGCATAAAATCGAGCGGGGCCAGGAGGTATCCCAATACACCGATTACGATGTTTTTTGCCCAAAACGGGGTTTCTTTTCGGCGATACGCGTAATACAGCAAGAGAGCCGAATACACGGACTTGAGTCCGATTCGTCGGGCAAACCTGCCGAGGTTTCCCCAAAATTGTCGTTCGGAGAAAAAGTGGCGGTACTTGCTGAGGTTGCCGATTTTGATTCGTTTCATCATGTGCAATGACTTTGGATGAATAACCTGTTGGAAAAGAAAATCGTTCCCGATTAGTAATTCAATCGGCTTAACCGGCCGACGAGCACATCGAGATATTGTTCTTTCAGCTCTTCGCTTAAAAAGCTTTGAAGTACTAGTTCGCGGCAGGAAGTGTAGGTTTTCTGGAATCCGGATACGAGAAATTGAATAGATTCCTCAGACAGGCCAAGCAGATTCTTTCCTGCGTAGTCCACAAAGTCTGTTCCGCAAAAACCAGTTGTTTTTCCATTCATAGAAAGCCCCATTTCCCGATTGCTGACACCAAATGGAAGGGTGCTGTTGAAGAATAAAAAGGCCGGCGACAGCTCTACTTTTTGGGCTACCTGATGGAAAAAGAAACAAGATACCCGCTGGGTCTCAAAACCAATTAGCCAGGTAAAGAGTATGCGCTGTAGGAGTTTGTATTTTTCAAGAACGGGGAACGTACAGACTTCATCGATGGTAGCCACCAGTGCCTCCAGGCTTTGGTCTTGAATGGGATGCGTCGGTTCTACCCGATTGGCCTTCCAAATATTCGTATCGAGAAAGCAGGTGAGCGTGCCGTCCTTATCGTGCATTAGCCCATGAAAAGGAATAGACAGCCCGAAGCGCTGTGCGAGCCGAAAACTCAAATCCACATTCTGTGGTATTTGCCAATAGGTACGCGAGGGAGGAAACAACAGATATCGGCCATTTTTTTCTACCGATTCCATGCGCTGAAGCCGAGCGTTTACGCGCCCCATGGCACAGGCAAAAGGCCACACGGCAGGATCAATCCAGGAATCACACGCATCGGGGATACAGGTTGAATCAAAGGGTTCCAGCGTGCTAAGTCCTTTATTGAGGCGTTTTAATCCATGCAGGCTGTATTTTTCAGGGCTACAGAATTCGTACGTAATTGGACACTGACCCATAGACAGTTACTTGTTTGCAATCGGTCTGGCAGCAGGGAGGATGGGACTTTCTACAGTAAGTGATATATTGAGCACGTTCAGGAGCTTTAGCAGCGTATCCAACTGAACAGTTGTTTTACCATGCTCAATATCATACAGTACCGTCTTGCCAATTCCTGCCAGCCTGGCGCATTCGATACGACTCAGACCGCTAATTTTTCGGTGTTCCCGGATAATTTCTCCGAGATGTACCGTGTTTTCAATAGCTTTCAAAATAGATATGTTTTGACCTCTCGGCACAAAGATACCACAAATCCCGTTTTTTGTCAAATCGTATCATTTTTTACCGTCTTGGCGGCAAAAACGTGTAAATTATGTTGTGTGTTTTTGAAAGGTATCCGCTATTTTTTTCAAAAAGCAAACTACCTTTCTTTTCCAAGGTGCAGCATATATTCTTTCCGAACGCCCAATTTGGGTTTCCCCGAGTAATTATTCAGGGAGAGAATCCCAATATATGTACCTTGCAACCCCGATACCTCTTTCTTTTATGAAAAAATGGAACCTCTGTGTACTGGCAATAGGTATGGCCTGGGGGCTGTCGGCCCAACAACGGGACGCCCAGCTCGATTACGTGGCGCGTTACCTCCATCTGGCGATACAGGAACGCCTGCGCTCCGGTGTTCCTGTTAGTATAAAGCTCGGGCAGGCTATTCTGGAATCGAGATGGGGAACGACCGACTTAGCTGTAATCGCCAATAATCATTTTGGAATTAAATGTGGAACTACCTGGAGCGGACCTACCTACTATAAGGAAGACGATGATTACGATGCAAAAGGGCGTTTGATTCCTTCCTGTTTTCGGCAGTTTTCTTCTCCGGAAATATGCTTCCGTGCCCACTCTGATTTTTTGAGGGACACGCTAAAAGCAGATCGATACGGGTTTTTATTCTCCCTCAATCCCTTGGACTACAAAGCCTGGGCGCAAGGGCTTCGAAGCGCCGGGTATGCGACGGATCGGAGCTACGATGTCAAGCTCATTCAAATCATCGAATCCTTGGAATTGTATCGGTACGACCAGCCGGATTTGTTGGCCTCAGCGTCTTCAGATACCGGATACTCCTTTTTTCGTCGCCCAGGAGAGACAGGGGAACTGATACCATTAGCTATGTGCTGGATACGCACCATTAATCTGAAAAGAGGCGGAAAAATTCCATTGCCCGTATCCCCAGCGGGTACTTTATTGCTGACATACCGTATCACAACAGACCATCCAGCCCGGGTTATTGCTGGCCGCAATCAATCGGCCGGCGCAGACAGGAACCTCAAAAAGGCAGGTACTGGGGCCATCATTTGGCACAAAGTTCGTCCCAACGAGCTAATGGCCGATATTTCTGAAACGTATCATATTCGAATGGAGTCGTTATACCGCCGCAACCGCCTTTCTCCAAACACAGAGGTCGCGGCAGGGGCTTTTGTTAAATTGCAAGGCTCCCGGGTAAAAACAGCGCCTTCTCTTCGACCGGATATACCAGAAAAAGCTGCGCCAACACCTATTCAAACACTTCCGGCAGTACCTGGTGCGGAGGCCTTTGATCCGTTCTACCCTATTCGACGTGAACAACCATTCGTTCCCTCGCCGGCTCCGGCTACAAAGGCCAACTTGCCTTCCACCGTTTATTCGGCTCCAGGAGGCCCGCTTATGCCAGAAAGAACGGAATCTGTACAGGGAGAAAATGTACCGGATGCCTCCACGCGATATCATGTAGTCAAAGCTGGGGAAACCCTTTGGTCTATTGCAAAAAAATATCAGCTTACCGTAGAAGTACTTAGGAAAATGAACCGATTATACGATGATGTCATTGTGCCAGGGATCGCTCTACGCGTACGGTAATCAGCGGCCAGGCATCCTTCCGTTTTGGCTAATTAGCCCTAGCTATCCCATAACCCAGCCCCTCCAGGCAAGCACTGTACCAGGAGTTGTGTAGGGGGCGTATATTTTGTAGCAGGCAGTGTACCAGTGCAGGTAACAGGAATTTTAAAAATCTGCTGAATTGTAGCGTACATTTGCGCAGTTGTAGGCAAAAGCAGATTTTTGCATCTTAAAAATAAAACGATGAGAGGGGTTTGTCGATCAATCATTTTTTTGCTGTTGTGGGGGGGAAGTAGCCATCTGGCTATCGCGCAGAGCTATGCGTTTGGGTTGAAAGGAGGTTTGACGATTGGTACTCAGAAATGGGATAATAGTTTTCAGCGCGACCCGCTTTTCCGGCAGCATGTCATTGCGTTCATTGAAACGGCTGAAGAAAGCGAACCCTTTGCATTGTTTGCACAGGGAGGATACCATATCAAAGGTAGCTCCATACGCAGTTACCGGTCGGTATATACCCAGCCGGATGGTACCTTGATAGAGATTCCTTCCCTAACTACCCCCTTTCTATTTAAGAATGCCTCTGTGTCCGTTGGCGCCAAGCAAAAATTTGATTTCACCGGAGCCAAAAAGCTCTACTATTTGCTGGGTATTCGGGGGGATTATACGGTGAGTACCGATTTGCGTCCGGACAACATCTCCGTCTCGTTGTCCAATATTTATCCATTTGAGCAATACGTGAATAAGTTCAATTACGGAGCGATTGTAGGAGGGGGTGTGGAATTGCCGTTCACGGACTTGGTAGGCGTGGTCTTAGAGCTTACGATTAACCCGGATTTTACGAAGCAGTATAACCAGCCGATTATTCGCAACGTAATTAATCCAAACCCATACGGTGGTACCAATGTTATTGATATCCCAGAACGGCAGATTAGCAATGTTACGTTCGAACTGACGCTCGGTTTTCGTTTTGTCAACAAGATTGTTTACATCGATTAGGTCATCCTCATGATTTTACACAGCGATTCATTGATGAAGGTGTATGGTCCGCGCACGGTAGTGAAGGGGGCTTCCATTGAAGTACATCAGGGGGAAATAGTTGGGCTATTAGGTCCCAACGGAGCCGGCAAAACTACTACCTTCTATATGGTTGTCGGGTTTATTAAACCCAATGCAGGGAAGGTATTTCTGGACGAGGAGGAAATAACCAATTTGCCGATGTATCAGCGAGCCAGGCGGGGAATCGGATATTTACCGCAAGAGCCTTCTGTTTTTCGAAAGCTAACCGTAGAAGACAATATTCGTGCGGTGCTGGAAATGACAAACTTTAGTAAAGCAGAGCAAAAAGATAAACTGGAAGAACTCATCGATGAGTTTAACCTGCACAAGGTACGCCGCAGCAAGGGGGATACCTTGTCTGGCGGAGAGCGCCGCCGCACGGAAATCGCACGGGCCTTAGCGTCAAATCCCAATTTCATCCTGCTCGATGAGCCTTTTGCCGGAATCGACCCCATTGCCGTAGAGGATATACAGTATATTGTAGCTCGCCTGAAAACCAAAAACATCGGCATTCTGATTACTGATCACAATGTACAGGAAACACTTTCTATTACCGATCGGGCCTACCTAATGGTAGAAGGCAGTATCATGAAATCCGGAACGGCAGAGGAACTCGCTTCTGATGAAATGGTGCGAAAGGTGTATCTGGGAACGCATTTTGAATTGCGCAGAAAGGTAATGGATTTATCATAAGACAATCCGGTATTCTGTATGTATAGCAAAAACCGCATATTGGGGTACTTCCTTCTTTTCTCGACGGGGGTATCGGGTATGTTTGGGTTAACCAACTGCTCTGAAACACCACCGCTGAAGCTTACTTTGGAGCAACGGGATTTGGTAGATACCATTTACTTGAAAAAAGTACAAACCCTCGGTCCCGCCTTGGACAGTGCCTGCGAAGTTGGTCGGGAACAGCGTCTAAAAGAGGCGTTGGATTCTATACTGGCCGTTCGTCGTGCGGAAGAAGAGGCACTGCGTGTCAAATATGCCAACCCTAAGTGAAAAAGCTATGAAGCAAAAGGAATCCAAAAGAAAAACAAGGATTGGGGTCTTATCAAGCTCCGGGCATCTGGCTATACTCGCTTCCCTGCTGCTCGTTGGATGCCTGTCGAAAGAAGAGTACAGTCAGGAAGACATACAGGCTCTAATTGATAAAGAGGTTGAGATAAAGCTCCAAAACTATACCCGTATCAAAAATGAACGGTGCCAGGAAGATTTAATTAAAGAGGCAAACCGGCTGGCTGATTCGGTGATGGTAGCCGAGGCGTTTTTCGACCGCGATACGGCATTTCGGCCACCTAAACCGGAAAAACCAGAAAAACCAACCCTAAAAACCTTGAAGGATACGGTTAGGCTTAAACCTCTTTTTGATCGCAGCCGGCTGCGAGAACCATTGAGAGACAGTTCCATTGAATAAACCGGTACCGCGTTTGTGGCCGGAATAACAGACATATAAAAAATAAGGTTTCATGCACGTAGATATTGAAGCGATTAACCAACAAATCTACATCGACAGCGCGTTTGTCTCGCAAATTCAATCACAGACATCGCAGGTGATTGTAGGGCAGGAGCAAATGATGGAGCGACTGCTACTCGGCTTGCTAACCCGTGGGCATGTATTGCTGGAAGGTCTTCCCGGACTGGCTAAAACACTGGCTATCAAAACGCTGGCACAAGCTATTGATGCCCGTTTCAGCCGTATTCAGTTTACCCCGGATTTATTACCCGCCGACGTAATTGGTACGATGATCTATAATCCCAGTATCAATGAATTTTCGGTTCGTAAAGGCCCTATTTTTGCCAATTTTATTCTGGCCGACGAAATCAACCGCGCTCCGGCTAAGGTGCAAAGTGCACTGCTGGAAGCTATGCAGGAACGACAGGTCACCATAGGAACAGAGACCTTTCGGCTCGAGGAGCCTTTCCTGGTGCTGGCTACCCAAAACCCCATCGAACAGGAAGGAACCTATCCCCTGCCCGAAGCCCAGGTGGATCGCTTTATGCTCAAAGTGAAAATAGGCTACCCCGGCAAAGAGGAAGAGCGCGAAATTATCCGGCGCAACCTTTCCTTCGATAACCCCGAAGAAGTGGTGAAGCCCTTGGTAAAACCGGCGGATATCCTGCGCGCCCGCCAATCGGTGCGCAAAGTGTATATGGATGAAAAAATTGAGCGGTATATTATCGATTTGGTATTTGCTACCCGCAATCCCGCCGATTACGGGCTGCGAAATCTGGAGGGGCTAATCAGCTACGGAGGCTCTCCCCGCGCCAGCATCAACCTGGCCCTAGCCAGTAAGGCATACGCTTTTCTCAAACGCAGAGGTTATGTAGTACCAGAAGACGTGCGCCAAATTTGCCACGATGTATTGCGCCACCGAATCGGACTTACCTATGAAGCCGAAGCGGAGAACATCAGCCAAGAGGATATCATCAACCGTATTTTGAACGCCGTCGAAGTACCTTGATAATGGAAACAGGCGAACTCCTACGGAAAGTCCGTAAGATTGAAATAAAGATTAAAGGACTCAGCCGACAAATTTTTTCCGGTGAGTACCATAGCGCATTCAAAGGACGTGGTATGTCCTTTAGTGAAGTTCGCAGCTATCAATACGGCGATGATGTGCGGAATATCGATTGGAATGTGACAGCGCGCACGGGGGACCCGTATGTGAAAGTGTACGAAGAAGAGCGCGAGCTTACCGTGATGTTGCTGGTAGATATGAGCGCTTCTTCCCGATTTGGCTCGGTACGCCAGTTCAAATCGGAAGTCATGGCAGAGCTGTGCGCCTTGTTATCCTTTTCCGCCATTACCAACAACGATAAGGTTGGGCTGATCCTTTTTACAGATCAGATCGAACTATTTATCCCTCCCAAAAAAGGACGGTCGCATATCCTTCGGATTATTCGCGAGTTGATCGATTTTCAAATCAAGGGAAGGGGAACAAATCTTTCGGTAGCCCTGGAGTACGTACATCAGGTAATTAAAAAACGAAGTATCTGTTTCGTTATCGGTGATTTTTTTGCCACCGGCTATGAAAATGCCCTTCGCATTGCAGCACGCCGGCATGATGTGATTGGGATACGGGTGCGGGATTTGCGCGACGAATCGCTTCCTGATATTGGTTTGGTAGAGGTGCTGGATCCCGAAACCGGACAAACAGCCTGGCTTGATACGAGTTCGGCACCCGTTCGGCAAACTTATGCGGAGCGTTTTGTCGCTTACAGCACCCTTTTTAAGCAGGCTTTTGCGAAAGCGGGGGCAGATAGTGTGGATATTCTAGCACATGAATCCTATGTGCAGGCGCTATTGAAATTTTTTCAAAAACGGGCGGGCCAATGAAACGGACTTGCATCGCAGCTATATTTTTCCAACCTACGTCCAATAGGTATGCGCCGATGGATGGGCATACTTCTATCCGTCTTTTCATGGGCGCAGCTTGGTTTGTTTGGGTGTTGGCTATCAGTGGGATGCCGCAGGTGGTACAAGCCCAGTATCGGGCAGAAGCCCGCCTCGACACGGCTTCCATACGGGTAGGGGACCGGGTTCGGCTGCACCTGAAGGTTGAAGGTCCTTCCGGGATGCTGGTTCATCGCATAGGCTTGGATACCCTCCGATCGGTACAGGGTATTGAGCGGGTTTCTTCCGGAGAACAAATTACAGAACCAGTGGCCGGTACATCAAGGGAAGTGCTCATCCAGGAGGTTCAGCTCACCGCATTTGATACGGGGCGTTTTCAAATTCCACCTATCCCGATTGAGGTGTCGTCCCGAGGACAGCGCGCGCAACTAGAGAGTAACGATCTGGTACTGGAGGTGCGCAGCGTACTGACGGATTCTACCACGTTCGCCCCCATTAAGAATATTATCCGGGAGCCTTTGAAGGTGCGCGATTTTTGGATAATCGGGGTTTTGTTGCTGGTTGGTATAGTAGGGTATATCTTTTATCGGTATAGGAGAAGACCCCGACCAGAGGTAAATCCGGAGGTAGTGGAAAGTAAGCCAAGACCCGCTAGCGCTATAGCACTCGAAAAACTGACAGCCCTCGAAGCAGCTGATTATCCGGCAAAAGGAGAATTTAAGTACTATCAGTCCGCACTCACCTATATCTTGCGGGAGTTTATTTTTCACCAGTTTGGATATAATGCACTGGAGGCAAGCAGCGAAGAAATTCAGCAGCAACTAGCTGTTCTTGGAATAGATGAATCCTGGGTGACCCAACTTTCAGCCCTGCTTACACGCGCTGACCTGGTCAAGTTTGCAAAAGGCACGTTACCTCTCGAAATGCATTATGCTGCCTTGGATTCCGTGCGTTCGTTGGTTCAGTGCTATGTGCCGGAAGATAACACCTGATGCAAGCTATTTCTTTATCGGCCCTGTTTGGTGGAAAAAGCCTTTTTCTGAAAGAAAATTTTTGAGCTTGGATTGTACCGGAAGATAGGAGGCCCATACAGCTAGGCACCATTCCCTGATTTTTTGATCCCGTGTTATGCCCGGTTGTTCTTGCAGGACATCGTGCACAGACAAGGTGCAATTGCGTTCGGGAATGAATAAATCCGGCCAGGTAGTTTTGTTTTTGGACATAAACACATGAAAATCCTGAACCTCTTTACCGGTGAATCCTTTTTCGAGGTAGAGAAACAGCCCGGTCAGTGCAAACGTGAGTGCCAGCGGTTTGGTATCAGTAGTGGCGGTTTGTGCGGTTTGTGCGTCCACGACCTGTTGATGGATGAATGCGGGGTCTGGATGGGATAAGGTGTAGTAGGTAAGTTCCAGATAATCAGGTTCGAACATTGGGCGTAGGTCAGTTAAGACAGGTTTTGTCAGGTATCGATACACAAGGTGCAAAAATCAGGTGTCTTTTCAACGGGTAAAAGGAAAAAATAGACGGGTAGATCCGTGGTGTGGATTTCAATAAAAAGAAGGCAGCCGAAGGTAAGAAAAGACAGTTGCTATAGTCTCTAAGTATTTCAGGTGGACGTACTATAGGGCTGAAAGCGTATCTTTGCCGGCCAAATATGTCGGGTATTATGTTTAACAACCTGCATTTTCAGGATCCATGGTGGTTACTTTTGTGGGTACTGCCTCCGCTTTGGTTTTGGTGGTACCGCCGGCGTGAAGATAGGCTGCGTACACCGATGCGCATATCATCACTGGAAGGGGTACCCCTATTGTCATCCTGGCGCGCAAGGGCAAAAAAACAGTTGCCTTGGTTGCGCCTGGTGGCGCTCATGGTGTTGATTGCTGCAATGGCAAGGCCACAGCGGGCATTACAGGAGGAGCAGATAAAAGCGGAAGGCATTGATATCATGCTGTCTATGGACTTGTCGAGCAGTATGCTGGCTCAGGATTTTAGGCCGGATCGCCTATCTGTGAGTAAGCGGGTAGCTTCGGAGTTTGTGGATCGCCGGACCTTTGATCGGCTGGGGCTTGTCGTTTTTTCCGGAGAGGCGTACGCTCAGTGTCCGCTGACTACAGATCACTCTATTGTAAAAATGTTTCTTTCGGAATTGCAGTGTGGCGTGTTGGAAGATGGTACCGCCATCGGGATGGGGTTGGCTACTGCCGTAAACCGGCTAAAAGATAGTCCGGTAAAAAGTAAGGTAATCATATTGCTCACGGATGGAGTGAACAATTCGGGCTATATAAAACCCATTACCGCCGCAGAAATCGCCCGCCAACTGAACATCAAAGTGTACACCGTTGGCGTGGGCAGTATGGGAGATGCGCTCACCCCGGTGAGTCGGCGCAGCGATGGGCAATATATTTTCGGGTTGGCTCGGGTGGAGATTGACGAAGCGTTGCTCAAGGAAATATCCAACATGACCGGAGGGAAATATTTTCGTGCTACCTCTGAGGAGAGTCTGGAAAAAATCTACCGGGAAATAGACCAGTTGGAAAAAACCGAGATTGAGGTGACTACGTTAAAGCGATACAGTGAAGCCTTCAGCAGGCTGGTGTGGATAGCATTTGGATTGATTTTAGTGGAATTTGGTCTCCGACAGACCTGGTTGCGCAGCATTTCAGAATGACGATTCCAACCGGAATCTGACTAAAAACAGTCTCTATGTTCCGTTTTGAACATCCTGAATATCTCTATGGACTAATACTCGCCGGGGTCTTGCCATTCCTGTTTTACGTTGGGATTCGCCATCGGAATCAGGTATTACAGCGATTTGGTAACCTGGCATTAGCCGAACGACTTTTTTCCGGCTATTCGCCCCAACGGCAATGGTGGAAAATGGTTTTATGGACGCTGGGCATCGTTTCCCTGGTTCTCGCACTCGCCAACCCGCAATTGGGCTCCAAGCGAGAACTGGTAAAAAGCGAGGGTATTGATGTATTCATAGCACTCGATTTATCGCAGAGTATGTTGGCTGAGGACTTGGTGCCAAGTCGCCTGAGTCGCGCCCAGCGCTTTGGAGAATCCCTGGCTCAGGGCCTAAAGGGGAATAAAACAGGGCTCATCTTTTTTGCAGGTAATGCATATCTCCAGGTACCACTTACCATGGACTACGCGGCTGTTGGGTTATTTATGCAAAGTGCACATCCATCCCAGCTTCCCGAGCAGGGAACGAATATAGCAGCGGCGCTTGCGTTGGCAAACCGCTCTTTTTCTCCAAAAGATAAAACGAGTAAAGCCGTCGTACTGATTTCAGATGGTGAAAACCATGAAGAGGATGCGATGGAAGCAGTGCAGGCTCTGCGCAAATCTGGTGCGTATGTATTCACCGTAGGGGTAGGTACTTCCGAAGGTGGGCTGATTCCAGTCGAAATAGAAGGCCGCCTCGATTACAAACGCGACGATAGCGGTGCCCCAGTGCGGACGACGTTCGATGAAAAACTATTGCGAACTTTGGCAAGTGAGGGAAAAGGAGCTTATTACAACCTCGCCGATGGATCCGAACAAGCACTCGAATTCATCCGCTCTCGTTTGGATCAACTGGAAAAAAGGGAGATGGAGCAACGGGTTTTCTCCTCGTTTGAAAGTTATTTTCAGGTATTTATTGGGTTGGCTATCCTATTGTTTATGTTGGAGTTTCTGATTTCAGCGCGAAAAAAGACCGCTATTGCGCTATTCCTGTGCCTCACCGTGGCCACTGTGCAGGGCCAAGGAGTACACACGCTGCGCAGAGAGGGAGATAAAGCGTATAATTCCAAGGACTATTCCTCCGCAGAAGAGCATTACCGAAGTGCACTGAGCAAAGAAAATGTGGCAGCGGCTCGCTATAACCTGGGGAATGCCGTCTATCAGCAAAAGCGCTTTCCAGAAGCGGTGGAGCATTTTTCTCAGGCGGCCGACCGGGCCCAAACCCCAAAGGATAAAGCAGCAGCCTATTACAACCTGGGCAATACCTATTACCAGATGCAGGATTTCGAAAAAAGCATCGAAGCATATAAAAACGCCCTGAGGCAAAACCCTGGGGATGTATCGAGTAAATCCAATCTGGAGCTCGCCCGGCAGCAATGGCAGCGCCAGCAGCAGCAAGAACAACAACAGCAACAACAAAACCAGCAGAATCAGCAGAAGGATTCAGCGGATAATCAACCCCAAAATAAGCCATCTCCGCAAAATCAACAAAAACCCCAGAATCCGCAGTCGCCACAAAACGAGCAATCATCCTCTTCCGGAAATGGGCAAGCACTGAGTCAAAAAGAGGCGGAAGATTTACTCCGCATTGCCGGGGAAGAGGAAAAAAAAGTACAGTCTAAATTGCGTAAATCCCAAGGCCAGCCTGCCAAAACAAAAAAAGACTGGTAGTACGACAGCCTGGGAGTTGCCCATTTGTATACTTAGAATGCGTTGAATCATGAGAGCAGCTATTTTTTTAGGCCTTCTTTTTTTATGGATGCCATTGGTACAGGCACAAAAAACAGTACATTTTAGCGCCTCTGCAAGTAGTGATACGGTATGGTTGGGGCATTACTTCAAGCTGACCTTCACCCTAAAGAACGGGCAGGGCAGTAAATTTACACCGCCATCATTTGGCTCCGATGTGGAGTGGTTGTCGGGCCCCAATACCTCGACATCTATTTCTGTGGTGAATGGGGAAACGACGAGGGAGCAGTCGTTTAGCTACCTGGTTCGGCCTACTACAGTGGGCGTACTTCGCGTATTGCCGGCCACCATTGAGACCGAAGAAGGTCTGCTGGAAACGGAATCATTTGCTATTTCGGTCCTTCCAAATGAAGCCGGGTTGCCACAACCCGCGGTAGATCGTCGATCGGATTTATTCCGGATGGATTTTGGAGACCGTCTGCCCGGCTGGTCATTGCCTCCTTCTGCGCAGGAAGAGGCAGCAAAGAAAAAGCGCAAGACGGTAAAAATTTAATAAGTATTAGCGATGTCGGGTATGTACAGGCAACGGATTGCTTTCATAGGTATCCTCGGGTGGAGTCTTTTTATTTCCGGACTATACGCGCAAAAGTCGCAGCCTGTCTTTGAAGCGTTTACAGATACCCGGGAGTTATTTCAGGACAGCTACCTGGAGCTTAGTCTGGTGCTGCGCAATGGGGAGGGTACCCAGTTTACCGCACCTGATTTTTCGGACTTTCGGGTGGTCTCCGGTCCTTCCAGGGGTATAAGTACCACGATTATCAATGGGGTAGTCAGTATGGAAATGCGGTTTTCCTATACGCTTCAGCCTCGTCGTACGGGTACCTTGCGGATTGGCGCGGCCAGTATAAAGGTGGGGTCTCGCACGCTTCGCACGCGTCCTGTGGACATACTAGTGCGCAAGGGCGGTGCCCAGGATTCCGGCTCGGCCAAGGGGCAGGCTGACTTTTTTGTGCGTGCCGAGCTGAGCAAAACCAATGCCTTTTCGGGGGAACAGGTTCGCCTCGATTACAACCTCTATACGCGGGTGGATATTCAGAGCTACAATATGGTGGAAGAATCGCCGTACCAAGATTTTTATGTGGAGGATTTACAGCGGGTGGACAGCAGGGTTACGCAAAAAATGGTGAAGGGGAAAATGTATTATGTGCGCACCTTGCGCAGTCTGGCGCTATATCCTCAAAAAGCGGGTAGCTTAAGCATCGGACCAGCATCGCTGGAGCTGGGTATTTTGACCAACGACCCTGGAACCGAGTCGTTGTTTTTCGGTGGGGAGATTCGCCGGTCACCAGCTGTGACGGAATCCCTTCAGATAACCGTATCCTCTATTCCGTCGGATGCACCGGTCTGCTTTTCCGGTGCGGTGGGTGATTTTTCGGTGTCCTACCTTGGATCCCCGCGGAGGGAGCTAAGCACCGATGAGGTTTTTTCTTTTCAGTTAAACATTAGTGGAGACGGGGACTTGAAGCGTATTTCACCGCCTGATTTTCATCTGGGGGATTCCTTTGAAGTGTATCCTCCCCGGCTGGTAGAAGAGAATTATTTCGAGGAAGCAGGTAAACGCATTGGGCATAAGCTGTATGAATATGTAGTGGTGCCGCTTCAGGCAGGAGAATATGAATTAAAGCCCTCTTTTTGTGTATTTGACCCCGTTCAGAAACGTTTCGTGGCACATGAAGAAACATTCCTTTTGAAGATACGGCAGGGCAAGGTGAAAAAATCTGTTTTGGCGGGTGCTGAGCAGCAGGACGATACGGGGCTGATGGACGATACGGAGCTGACTCGGGGCGATGAGCCGGGAGGAAGCATTACCTGGTTTTGGATTTTGTTTTTACTTCCACTGGCAATCATTTTGAGTATATGGGGCACGCGTCGGTTTGGTGCTCATTTGGGGAGGGAAGCCGGTGGGGGCGCGATTCGTCAGCGTGCGCGGGTTCAATTGAAGGAGGCGGCAAGGTATCGGGAAAACGGAGAGGTGCGTGCTTTTTTTGAGGCTATTTCAAAGGCAGTATTGGAATATGCGTGTTTGCGGCTGGACATTCCGTTGGCTCAACAATCCAAAGAAGGCGTATTACAGCGTTTGGAGTTGGCGGGGATGGATGCTGCTACGTTGTTGGAGCTGCGCTTTTTGCTGGATCGATGCGAACTGGTTTTATTTGCAGGTCAGCAGGATGCGGGGGCTATGGAAGAGGTATATGCGACGGCAGAGCGGTTGATAGCCTACCTGGATACGATGGCCATGAAAAAGTAAAAGGCCGGAGGGGTGATGGAGAAGTGGCGGCTAGATTTTATGGACGAAATGCAGGATGTCCTCAACCACTTGCCGGTGATTGGAAAGTCGGGGTACTTTGTGTTGCCCGCCCAGTTTACCTTTCTGTTTTAGCCAGTTCATGAACGTTCCCTGAGGCATTACATCGACCTGGAGCTGGGTGAGCGCGAGATCTTTGAAGCGTTTTGCTTCATAATCTGAGTTTATTTTTTGCAGGTTTTGATCGAGCAGGAACGTGAAGTACTGGATGTCGGCGGGTTGTTTGTCAAATTCGATAAGCCATTGGTGGCAAGCTTTGTTGTTGGATGCGAAATAGACGGGTGCTACGGAGTATTCCGCCACGGAGGCTCGGGTTTCGGAGCAGGTAAGGGCGAGAGCCAGGTCGGCGTTTTCGACGATGACCTCTTCGCCGAAGGCGTTGATAAACTGGCGGGTCCGACCAGTAACCCGAATTCGGTAGGGGTTGGTAGATGTAAACATAACGGTATCACCGGGAAGGTATCGCCAGAGGCCGGCATTGGTACTGATGACCAGCGCGTAGTTTTTTCCTATTTCCACTTCCTGTAGGGTACATGTTTGGGGTTCGGGTTTGTCCCATTCGCTCATTGGTAAAAATTCGTAAAACACTCCGTTGTCGAGTAGGAGCAGCATGCCGGCTTCCGGGTTGTTGGGTTGATCCTGTACGGCGAAAAACCCTTCGGAGGCGTTGTACACTTCCAGAAAATCGACGTGGTTGGAGGGGAAAAAATCCTTGAATTGCTGCTGGTAGGGCGTGAAGCTCACCCCTCCGTGGGTATAGAGCTGGAAGTTGGGCCACACCTCCAGCATGTGTTGTTTTCCGGTAATTTCGAGAATTCGGCGGAAGAGGACTACGGTCCAGGTGGGTACACCACCAATCATGACTACGTCCTTTTCGCGGGCACCTGCTTGTGCGAGGTATTCGAGTTTTTCCTCCCAGTTGGGGAGCAGGGCATGTTTTTTTGAAGGGATATAGAAGGATTGGGCAAACCAAGGCATTCGTTCTATCATAATAGCGGATACATCCCCGACGCGGGTTTGGGGGTAGCCTTCAAAATGGGACCAACTACCTCCCATCAGCATGGTTTTTCCTGCAAACTGGCGGGCGTCGGGTCGATGGTGGTAATAGATGCCCATGGTATCCCAGGTTCCTTTGAGGTGGCATCCGCTCAGATTTTGGGATGACACCGGGATAAACTTACTTTTTCCTCCGGTGGTACCAGATGATTTAGAGAACCAGGTTGGGCGGCCAGGCCACAAAACATTAGGTTTTCCATGCATCATCCGGACGATATCGGCGCGAAAAGATTCGTATTCACCGAGTGGTATGGCGGATGAAAAATCGGCCAGGGATTTTAGCTTGTCAAATTGGTACCGTTGCCCCCATTCGGTATGCCTGGCCTTTCCGAGGAGCCGAAACAGGAGTTTTTGTTGCGTATCAATAAGGGTTTGCGCAGCCTGTTGCAGCTGCTTGTATCGATTCAAAAATACTTGGCGTATGAGCTGAT
>Ga0172367_10001681_pt1 | contig 31503 bp, 34 predicted proteins | sample Lak10m_FD_114542 | JGI IMG/M metagenome (GOLD analysis project Ga0172367, IMG submission 114542) | Freshwater microbial communities from Kabuno Bay, South-Kivu, Congo - kab_022012_10m | ecosystem: Environmental > Aquatic > Freshwater > Lake | place: Democratic Republic of the Congo: South-Kivu...
CTTCTAGATCTATCTACTAAATTTTCGCCAGGTCTTTCTATTAATAAAAATGAACCACTTAACATAAAAAAATTCAAACCTTCGATTGTGGCACTTAAGTCAAAGATAATTGGAGGCAAGTTAGAAATTATCGATTTAAAGGATGCTAAGAAAATCTTAGACCTGATTGTTTCAATGTTAGAGAGAATTTATTTTGATAATTTAACTTATGAAGCCAGAATCGATTTAATGAATTCAAGACAAGCCATAAGGCCAGATCAACTATCACCTATTTTTTTAAAAGAATATAGCTCCTTTTCTAAAGCGAGAGTTCAAGAGTTAACCCGAAATTTTAATAACATCATCACCAAGTATAAGTATTTCAGAAAAAAAGATGATTTAGCCCTTTATGGCATAAGTTACTTTAGACCAAAAGAAGGTGTCATCGAAACTTCTAGTCTTAATTTTTTAGTTGAAAAATTATTAACTGCTTATGGACAAAATAGAAATGGACTATACCAAGTTAACTTAAAAGAATTTGAAACGTTTTTAGTTGATATGCGTCCGATCTTAGAAGAATTTAAACTTTGGTCTCCTAATTTTTCTACTTTTGCTCGTAATGCTGTTTTTCTTGCGGATCTTTTCCAGCACCAATCTAACGGTGATTTTTTAGTAAATATTGATGAAGCCACTGAATATATTGGTATGATTTTAGCAGCTTCTCACGTCTCGACAAAAGTACGTGAAGAACTTCCTCGCTACTGTGATCCTGGAATCAATGTTGATGATCCTCTTTATCAAACTCCATGCTTTAATCAACATTTATTTAATCTCATTTTAAATGAGCTGAACATGAAGAAATCGTTTCCAAGATTATTTGAATATATCAATGCTTCTACATGGAATGAAGTACAGACTTATTTAAATGGACTAGAAGGATTTGCTAGAGATGACAATCGTCCGGGTGTGCCTATCAACAAAAGAGATTCTATCCTACTTCTTGGGTCAATGGTCAATGTTGAAACAACCTTCATCAGGTTTGATAAAAACATGGATAACGTGATCGACTATAAAGAGCTATTAGAAGCCTTTAAAGTCTATAGAACTGCAATCATTACACTTGCTAACCTAACGCCTGAAAAAGAAGGTTATGCCATCTCAATCTTCTTATATATGGTCTATAAAATGGAAGTCCCACCGACTGGAAACTGGATAGACGACTTGAATTTTTTAAAGTTTCATACTTGTGTAAATAATGATTTTTGCCGTACAACTTTTTATAGTCCGTTTGAGGCAAAACGATTAAACATTGGAAGTCTGCTCTATTATCTAGTTAATCAGACGACAACATCAAAACCACTTAAAAAATAAATAATTAAAATTCTATAACGATCACATTTTGACCGTTTTTGGCCCTTTGATTTTTTTCATTAAGAGCATCTCTTCGAGAAATATACTGGCGAAATTTAGAAGCACCGACTTTCTTTTCGAGCATATTTAGATATTTTTCATTTATTTTTTTCTCTCTAATTGTCTGATCTTCGGTGATTTTGTAGGAAAAATTATTACCTGATTTAGATCGCATATAATCATGGAAAGCTTGATAGGCCTCCATTTTTTCCTTTTCATTTACCTCTCTTAAAGTTTGATAATAATGATACTCTTCTCTACCAAAAATCTCTTGAACTTCCTTGAGCCATAGAGCTTCCAATCGATCAAACTCTTCAAATTTTGGATCATGAGTTTCGACAACTTTTACTTTTAACTCTTCATTTGAAGCTTTCTTATTTTGATCATCTCCTGATTTAAATGAATCTGGAAGTGATTCCTTTTTATTACTTGAATTATTATTTAAACTCGTATTTTGAAAATCATTAGAATTTGAATTTTGTTTGGTAATAGTTTTCTCATTACTTTTTGAAAAATAGTAAGCTAAAAAAGCTAAGGCGATAATTAATACAAGATAAGAAAGTTTTTTCATATTTAGTCTTTAAATTAATCGCGCTTCATATTTTCCATTTGAAGCTCAAGATCAACTTCTTTATGCCCTTTAAGCATAATATAGACTTCCTGCAAATCATCAATTTTCTTTCCTGTAACTCTGATTTTGTCGTCCATAATAGAAGAAGAAACTTTTAATCCTGAATCTTTAATTATTTTATTAATAGTCTTGGCCTTTTCTTTTTCAATTCCATTTTTTATATTGATCACTTGTTTTAGCATCCGATTTCCAGTCGGTTCAACTTTTTGAGGATCAATACATCTTTGACCAATTTTCCTTTTCACCATTTGATTCCGAAAAATATCAAGTGCCGCTTTCATTTTATAATCGTCTTCTGCAATTAAAGTGATCACCATTTCTTTTAACTCAAGCGAAGCACTCGACCCTTTAAAGTCATAGCGACTCGATATTTCTTTTTGGGCCATTAAAATGGCATTTTTCATTTCCATCATGTCTGTTTTTGAGACTAAATCAAACGAAGGCATATTTTCCTCTATTCATATTAAATAATTCATTCATAATACTACAAAGTATCTGGAAAACTCAAAGGAAAATCATGTCAGAAGCATTACCACGGGCCGTATTTAATGGTGAAATCATTATTGTAAACCATAATCGCGATATAGAGTCGGCCTTAAAGCATTTTAAACATGATTTGGTTTTAGGCTTTGACACTGAAACCAAGCCGAGTTTTAAAAAAGGTGAAGTTTACGATATTGCTCTTTTACAGCTATCTAATCAAAGTGTGGCCGTTTTATTCCAATTACAGTTACTTTCTGAATTTGATTTAATTAAAAAAGTTTTAGAGGATAAGAATATTGTAAAAACAGGTGTAGCGATTCGCGACGATATTAAAAAATTAAATGAACGCTTTAAATTTACTCCTCAAAATTTTGTAGAGCTTGCTACTTTGGCCAAAGAAAAAAAATTTACACGTTTTGGTTTGGCCGGACTTTGTGAAGATATATTAAGCTTGAGTCTCTCTAAGAAGGCCAAGCTGACTAACTGGCAGCATACCAAACTCTCTCAGGATCAAATTCAGTATGCTGCTTGCGATGCTTATGTGGGACTTTTAATTTACGAAGAACTACAGCGTCTTTAAAAACTCTATTAAATCCATTTTTTGAGCAAGTGTATATTTTTCCTCGCCAGTTTCTTTCAAAAACATTTTGTAGTGTCCTTGATTCGACAATCCTTTTTTAGCAGTTTTATAAATTGCCGTTTCATCTTTCCACCAAGAAAGAGGAATCTTATTTCCAACTGGATATCCCACGCATTCAAAATCAAAATCTGTTTTTGCATTTAAGCTTGGTCCTTGCACAAAAACGGTTGGTCTTTTATCTGGAGGACTTATTAATGCACATAAATTTGGAATACTGTTATTATGAAAATACGGATAACGAGCAAAAATTCCAACTAACGGTGGCGGCACGTAACCTTCTTGTGGCACAACCTTTGTCTTCATCCACTTTGAAATGGCCAAAGAATTTAATCTTTCAGAAAAATACTTCATTCCTTGATATCTTCCCGGATCAGTTCCCACATCTTTAACTGGAGTTTTTTCAAAATACTTAACCTTGGTTGTCTTAATTAATTCTGTTACTGGTAAATGTTCACTATCTGTTTGACTCCAAGCTTTTTCATATTCCCCATGACATTTTTTACAACTTTCAATAAAGACCAACTCTCCTCTTTTTGCCTTACTCACATCAATAGATTCTTCTGGAAAAAAGTCAGTCCATACAGGTGCTTCAGTGGCAAAAACCGCAGCAGCTAGTTCATTTATTTTTTGTTCATTTTCCTGCATCCATTTTTCAAGCTCAACTAAATCAGAACCTCTTCCGATTTCATTCCATAAAATATTTGTTAAAACAGGATTACCTGACACGATAGAGCCATCAGCAAGCCATCGGGTCTTATATTTCACATTCCACCAAGGAAGTGGCTTTGAATCAGCGACATGAGTTTTTAATTCATTTTTTCTTGGCATAACTTCTAACATTTTTGATTTAGTCGCGTACTCATCTAAATTTCTTTTAGAAAGAGAAAGGGCAACCTGAGATAAAGACGTATCAAGACCTAACACACTCGGAACTAAAGATGCCGTGGAAGTTAAATTACTTTTAGTTCTTTGAAACATATATGTTTCTGCTTCTGTTGCATTAACAGATTTTTGAAAAAGCTTCGAAGGGATAAAAGGTACTATTCCTAAAGCTTTGTGAAAAAATTCATTGGCCCGCGGTCTTTTATTAGGAAGCCCTGGTACAACTTTTCCAAATAAATTATTTGAATGACAATTAAAACAACTAAAAGTTAATCCATCTGCTCCGTGGCGATTAATAAGTCCTGCTGAAATGTAAAATTGATCTCTCTTTCCATTTGGATAAGGAATTTTAAAAATCCCTGTCTCATTTTCTGATTTATTAGGATGGAGGTTCATCCATTCATATAATTCTCTTTCCGATTTAAATCCGCTGACTTCTTTAGAAAGTTCATAAAAAAGTTTTTTTAAAGGATTTGTTGTATCAGCATTTAAAAAAGTAATCAGTGGTTGATAAGGTATAAGTAAACCGGTGATTTCAACCGGGTAAACTTGGGCATGAACATAACCTTTTTCTTTAAGCTCTAAAAGTTCTTCATCGGAAACTGAAAACAAATTTTTTCTATTATCACCAACTGGTAAACGATAATTTTCGCTCCAATCAAGTTGATTAAAATTCTCTGCTTGAATAGAAAAAACTAGAAAAAATAAGCCAAGAAACCAATGCATAAAAACTCCTTAGTTTATTAGATAATGTTTCTAAAAATAGATGGCAAGACTTTGTAAGATGTATTTAGTTTTTACTCAAATGCAAAGGGACAAAAGACACAACACAAAAACAAGTTGCAGAGTGTGAATCGCTAAGATTTTGATATGAATGCTTTACGTCTCCTTTGAAAGAAATCAAGTCCCCGGCCTTTAATTTAAACAACTCTTGCTCAATAAGAAGACTGACTTCCCCTTTGTGACAGTAAAGATACTCTTTGGTATTAGCGATATGAGGTGAACCTTTAAATTTAGCCCCTGGTTCAAATTCCAATATTTCAATTTCTAGACCGGGAATTTTATCAGGTAACAATTTTTTAACCAAGACAATGTTTCCAATGCCCTTTTTAAGCTCAACCAAATCAGATCCGTGATAAATTTTCACTTCATGATTCGATTCACTTAGAAGTTCTTCTAAACTTATCTGTAAGGCTCCTGAAAGCTTGATGAGATTGGTGAGGGTTGGATTTCCACTACCTGATTCAATATGAGAGATCGTGGTGCGAGGGATTTCTGCAATTTGGGCCAATTGATCTTGAGAGAGACCACGCAGTTTTCTTAAATAACTAACGTTTTGGGCCAATTGCAATGATAATTCATGGACATTTTTCATGCTAAGACATTGGCATTTTTGACTTTAAAATGTCAAGGTGCAAACTAGGCCGCTTTCTTAAAAGGATTTGGAACGAAGATAATTTCATCTGTGGCATATCTTTTTTGACAATCGGAAACTGAAGATTTCATGAGTGCCTTCTTAAAGGCTTCATCAATCTTAAGCCACTTCTCTCGAATATCAGCAGGAGTTTGCACTTTATCAAAGGCCATTTTTAATAACTCTTCTCTTTTTTGCCAAATTTCTTCGTCGATAAAAATATGAGGATGAGCATCGATCACCGATCTTCCCCCGTAACGTTTCGGTCCCCCAAATGCTTGCACCATAAAATCAGTTTGCTGAGAAGTTATGACTTTTTGATCAATCACTTTAAAAATTTCTTTGAACCAAAAATCCTTATAGACCAGTTCATAAAACTCAGTGGTGGCAAGATTAATTAAACGGAACAACTCATCGTCGCTATAATTTAGATTACTCATGAATGACTTATCGACATTTGATAAATTTAACTGACTCAATATTTCTTAAAACATTAACCAAGTGTCTTGGTTGGTTATCTATTAAGACGTTCCATAAGTACTGAAATTGGCGTTAAAGGAATAATAAATTTTAAATCTGTTCCATGAGCTTGATGAGTTAGTACTGCTCTCATTCCCATAAACAAAGGCTTTCCTTTAATTTTTAATTCATTTTTAATATGTTCGCCCCAAAGATTAAATTCTTCTAGAGTGACAAATTTACGACCAAGTTCAGAAATCTTTGTAACTTCAGATAAAATGTATTCGCGAATCTTTGGTGTTGTTTCCCAAGATTTTGCTTCTAAATAATCTTTTTCATCGGAAATATGTGTTTCAAATAATAGAGGAAGATGAAGATTGATATCTTGATAAAAATTCATTTTCTCTTTGAAAATTTGAATACACTGAACTTTGTATTCTTGATTTTGAAGATGAAAAGGATGATCTTTTGAAATTAATTTTTCAGCTTCCAATAAAATATTTTCATTGGATAAAAGTCTTAAATGCTGACCATTAATAAAATTCAATTTTAAAATATCATAAATTGCAGGCGCTTTAGTAAAGCGATCTAAATTGAAATCTTTTCCAAGTGAAAAAACATCAAACACATCTTTTTCTTCAGGATGAGACCAACCTAATAATAGTAAATAATTTAACATGGCATGAGGTAAATAATGATCATTTCTATAAAGTGATACAGAAGTAGCCCCGTGGCGCTTTGATAATTTTTGACGATCTTCACCAATTAAAAGTGAGACGTGACAAAAAATTGGTGGTGTTAAATTATAAGCTTCATAGAGCATTAATTGTCTTAATGTATTTGGAAGATGTTCTTCAGCTCGAACCACGTGAGAAATTTTCATTGAAGCATCATCGACAACGACGGCAAAATTATAAACCGGAATTCCATTGGCACGCATGATTACGAAATCACCAATCATGCCTTCTGGGAAATGAACTTTCCCTCTAACCAAATCATGAAACTCATAATCTTTTTTAGGGGCTTTAAATCTGATTACTGGAACTCGCCCTTCTTTTTTATACTGATCAAGTTGAGATGCCGAAAGTTGATGGCAATGACCATCATAGTTCGGGTCACCTTTTTCACTCTCTGCTTTTTCACGTTTTGCTTTTAATTCTTCTTCTGAGCAATAACAGTGAAATGCTTTACCTTCTGCCACTAATTTATCGGCCCAAGATTTGTAAATATCTAATCGCTCTGATTGACGATAAGGCCCGTACTCACCACCCACATCTGGTCCTTCATCGTGAGTGATACCAAGCCATTTCAAATCATCTATCTGAGCTGTTTCAAATTCTCTCTTTGATCTTTCAGTGTCGGTGTCTTCAATTCTTAAAATGTATTTTCCATTCATCGCTTTTGCGAACAAATAATTATACATAGCAGTTCTGGCACCACCAATGTGCAAATAACCTGTCGGTGATGGGGCAAAACGAACGCGAACACTCATAAAATCTCCTTCAGAAATGATGCACTAATTTAGCAAAAAAATATGAAAATTAATAGACTAGAAGTTTTGATTCCGTCATTTCTTCGAGTGCGTAGCGCACCCCTTCTCGTCCAAAGCCAGAATCTTTCACACCGCCATACGGCATGTTGTCTACTCGAAAGCCAGGAATGCTATTAATTATTAACGCACCTACGTTTAGATGCTCATGTGCATACTTCATTTGATTTAATTGATTGGTGTAAAGGGCCACTTGTAAACCATATTTCGAATCATTTATCTCACGGATCACTTCATCAAAGTATTCGACTTTTTCAATCACGGCTACTGGACCAAAAATTTCTTCGCAAACCACTTTCATCTCACTACTGGTTTTAGTTAAAAGAGTTGGGGCATAAAGATGGTGAGTCTCATCAATAATTTTTCCTCCCATCAAACACTCAGCTCCTAAAGTTTGCGCCTCCATTACCCAGTGATGGATACGATCAAAATGGGCACGATCAATGATTGGCCCAATGACTACTCCTGATTCATTTGGAGAACCAATTTTTAATTCACTGGTATGAAATTTAAAGCGATGAATGAATTCATCAAAGACTGATGCATCCACAAAAATTCGCTGAGTAGAAATGCAAATCTGACCTGAATAAAGATACGCTCCACGAGCAATTTCTTTTGCCGCTAAATCAATATCACTCGAGCGATCCACAATCACCGCTGCATTTCCTCCAAGCTCTAAAAGTATTTTTTTCTTTTTCGCTTTTTGTTTTAACATCCAACCTACTTCCGCTGAGCCTGTAAATGAAAGCATCTTAATTCTTTCATCATGTAACATAAATTCTGCTTCTTCATTTTTGCAGACCACTACATTAAAAACTCCGGCAGGAACTCCGACTCTCTTTAAAAGTGATGCGAGGGCCAGTGCAGTTAAGGGAGTGTATGGTGATGGTTTTAAAATCACGCTATTGCCACAAGCCAAGGCCGGAGCTAGCTTATGCATAACTAAATTGAGTGGAAAATTAAAAGGCGATATACAAAGAACTGGCCCCACTGGAAAACGTTTGGTGAAAGCGGTTTTACCAACTCCTATACCATAATCCATCGGGATCACTTCTCCACCCATTCTCAGAGCTTCTTCTGCGGCGATTTCCAAAGTTTTCACTGAGCGATCAATTTCTGCTTTGGCATAATCGATAGGCTTTCCTGCTTCAGTCACAATTAAATTTATAAATTTTTCTTTTTCTAAAATTAAACCATCGCGAATTTTTAAAATGATTTGTCTTCGCTCTTCGCCGCTCAATTTTTTAAAATTCTCAAAACCTTTCACCGAACTTTCAATGGCAAATTGAACTTCTGCCATATCGGCCATGGCCACTGTGGCAACAATCGATTGATCATATTTGTTTTTAACTGGTAATATATGCTGAGTAGAACTTCCCACCCATTCATTATTGATAAAACTCTTGGCTTCGATGACTTCTCGACGTTGTTCCATTGGCATTCTTCCTTGAATGTACTAAAAAATATTATGACTATTTTATCAATGATTAGCTAAAAGCCAAAGGGAGAATCTTCTGCTTGTTTATAGCTAAAACTTTTATTGGCGAGAACTCTGGCATAGGCTAAATGATTTTTTAAAAAGCGCTTTTCACCGACCATAAAAAGCTCAATTGAGTGAATGTGGCACAATGAAATATTCGCAGAATGATCCTTATAAACTTTATAAAGAGTATCTCTGTTTAATCCTTTTGTAGGACCATTTTTAAATTTGTAATCGACACCTTCACATTTGCAAACTTCGCACATAAAAAATTTCCTTAAAATCCTACTAATATTATCGGCTAAGTCTTCACTTAATTTTAAGAAAACTTTAAGAAAATGAAAGAATGATTTGAATTCATATATTTAAGTAAACAAACTTACTAGAATAGCTCTTCGATAAGTCTTTAATGTCACATAAAGGACTCAAAATGATGGCATGTAAAATTAAGAATCGAAATTAGAGAGACTTTCTTAAGATTCATAAAGTAGTTAATATATGGGATTAATTTAAAAAAGTGCCCCCTCACTATTTTAAAAACTATAATTTAAATATATGAAGAAAAAATTTATCGGAGTCCCAACTAGGTTTATTACCAGCTTTGATGAGCCATTACCTTTTGATGTTTATCTTGAAAGAATAGATGGAAAATACACCAATATATACAAAAAAAATTCTAGTCATGATGAGCAGCAAATTGCTCGTTACGAAGCCAAAAATATTAAATACATGTATGTTTGCAAAGAAGACAAAATACTCTTTGAAGAATTTATTTTGAAATTAAGTGATGCAAAGTTTTTAGAGAAAGATCAAATTATTGATGTCATTAAAGCAGGTCTTGAATTGAATTTTGAATATGTCGAAACAGAAAAGGAAGATTTAAATACCAATTTAGAATTGGCCATGACCAATGTTAAAAATTCTTTGTATCTTTTGCAAAACGATATTCAATCAGCGATCGAAATTTTTAAAGCACTCGCCAGTAATTCAAACTTATTGAAGCATTCATATATGGTTTCGCTTTTCTCTATCGTGCTTGCCAAAAAGTTAAATTTTAACTCTGATCGGATGCTTTTAAATATTGGCTTAGGAGCCCTGATTCATGATATTGGCTTAACTCGAATTAATAATGACATTTTGGTGAAACCTAATTTGAATGCCCGCGAATGGGACGAGTTAAAAGATCATTGCCATTTGGGTCTACGAATTATGGATTATCACAAATGCATAAACACCGAAGTTAGATCCATTGTGATTCAACATCATGAACAATATAATGGCAGAGGTTATCCCAATCGATTAAACAATACAGCAATTTATCCACCCGCAAAGATTGTCGCCATTGCCGATGGATTTTGCTCTCTCATTTCTCATACTTCCTATCGGGATACCAACAAAACACCACGAGAAGCGTTAGAAATCATGCGTGATGATTTGGGTCATTATGACCCAGAATATCTCGAAGCATTCAGCGAAATGATTTTGAAAAAATAAAATTTCTTCATTATTCTATGGAGAAACCCTTCTTCTTTTGACTATAATCTTGGCAAAACAACCCGCCAAAAGAAGGAGCCTTTCCATGACTTCCGCCATAAAACCTCTTCCTTTAAAAAATTTTCTAGCAAAAACTCCAAAGAACTCTCCTAAGTATTCCGTACAAATTAAAAATACATCTGGAGAATCAATTACGGTCGCTGACCCTAAGGCCACTAGGGCTTTAGTCGCATTGATGAATCAACATGCGACCATTGGTGGAGCTGCTTGCCACTGGGGAGGACCAGCGGCGTTTTCTGAAATGATGGCGGCCATTCATCACATCATGTTTAAAGAAAAACGTGAGTGGTATGAAGCTTATCACTTCGTCAACGATGCGGGACATGCGGAAAATGGAATTTATGCTCTTCGAGCTAATTATGGATTTGATAATCTGACTTTTGATGATTTGAAAAAATTTCGAAGTATTGAATCGAAACTTACCGGTCACGGTGAAGCTCACTTAAATCCTGAAGGTGTTTTTATTTCAAACGGTCCATTAGGATCAGGAGTTCCTCAAGCACAAGGTCTTGCCATGGCCGATAAAATTGCCGGCATTGATCGTACCACTCTTTGTGTTTTATCAGATGGTGGCGCCATGGAAGGAGAAGCAAAAGAATCTTTCGCGGCCATTCCAGGTCTTGCATTTAAAAATAAATTAAATCCTTTCGTTTTAATTATTTCAGACAATAATACAAAATTAGGTGGAAGAATTGATCAAGATTCTTTTTCAATGGCGCCAACTTTCCATTCTCTTGAAGCATTAGGTTGGGATGTAGAATTTGAAGCTGATGGACATAATCTAGAAAAAGTTTATCAGACTATCGAATCAGCTATTTTAAAAGCAAATAAAAATCCCACTAAGCCTGTGGCCATTGTTTTTAAAACGATTAAAGGATTTGGAGTAAAATCAACCATGGAATCCGCTTCAGGTGGACACGGTTACCCTCTATCTTCTTACGATGAAAAATTAGTTCCCTTCATTCAAGAAATTTATAATGGCAACGCTCCTGCAGAATTTGTCACTTGGGCAGAAGAGATTTTAAAATCTAAACCTGCACCAAAAGCAGCAGATTCAAACGCATTAAAAACAGAAAAAGTGCAAGATGGTTTTGCTCGTGCAGTAATCAAAGCGGTGAAAGAAGGTTATCCCGTTTATTCACTTTCTTCCGATCTACAAAGTTCAACTGGAATCAAAGCTTTTCATAAAGACTTTCCAGAACACTACACGGATTTAGGAATTGCAGAATCAAATATGGTTTCAAGCGCTATTGGTTTATCTAAAGTTGGATTTATTCCAATCGTAGACACATTTGCACAATTTGGAATCACTAAAGGAAATCTTCCATTTATCATGGCCGGATTAAGTCAAGGTCCTGTGATCGCTCTATTTTCTCACACAGGATTTCAAGATGCGGCTGATGGGGCCAGTCACCAAGCGACCACTTACTTTGCCGCCTTATCTGCGATTCCTCACGTCACTGTGGTGAATGCAAGCTGTTCAAGTGAAGCTGAATTTTTGATGTATGAAGCGATCAAAAATTTTGCCATCGATCGAAAAAATGGCAAAACACCAAACTCTGTCGTTTTCTTTTTAGGAAGAGAAAATCATCCAGCGAAGTTTTCTGATTCGGTTCAATATGCTTGGAAAAAAGCTAACATTTTAACTGAAGGAACTGATGTCACTATTGCAGCTGCAGGACCAATGCTACAAAAGGCGATGAACGCTTATGAGGCCTTAAAAAAAGAAGGCATCAACGCCACAGTTATTAACAATGCTTTTATCAATCACGTTGATGTAGAAACTTTTAAAACGGCGCTTTCAAAAACTAATGGAAAATTAATCACGATTGAAGATCATCAAGTGATTGGTGGAATGGGACAAATGATCGTTCACGCCCTACATACAAACGGAATTAATTTCAAAGCTAAAACTTTAGGTATTCAAGGTGAATTTGGTCAATCAGCTTATAAGGCCGATCAATTGTATGCTCGTTATGATTTATCAGTTGAAGGAGTTGTTAAAGCGTATAAAAGTTTTAACTAAAATAGTTTTATATGAATAAAACCATATTGATCACTGGATCTTCAACTGGCATAGGAAAAACTACAGCTCTGTATTTTTTAGAACAGGGTTGGAATGTGATCGCGACAATGAGAAATCCTGAAAAAGAAATAGAATTAAAAAAAATTTCAAATTGCTTAGTCACAAGATTAGATGTTTCAGATGAATCAAGTATAGAAACAGCAATTAAACTTGGAATTGAAAGATTTCAAAAAATCGATGTTCTTGTCAATAATGCAGGTTATGGACTCATGGGTGTTCTAGAAGGAATGACCATGGATCAAATCAAAAAACAATTTGACACTAATGTTTTTGGACTGCTTTTAGTTACCCAAAAAATTCTTCCTCATTTTAGACAAAATAGAAATGGAACTGTCATCAATATATCATCAGTTGCAGGACGAGTCTCCTTTCCACTTTTTTCACTGTATCACGGGACAAAGTGGGCCGTTGAAGGAATTTCAGAATCACTTCAATATGAACTGATTCCATTTAATATAAAAATTAAATGTGTTGAACCTGGCGCCATTAAAACTGATTTTTATGATCGATCAAGTGACAACAATCTTGCCACCATTCCTGAATCCTATAAAAAATTTAGTCAATACATGCTGGAGAAAACTAATCTCGCAGGGCAAATGGGGAAGAAGCCAATTGAAGTTGCCAAAGTAATATTTAAAGCTGCCAATGATGACAATGATAAACTTCGCTATCCAGTAGGCTTTGATATTAAATTGTTTTTACTTTTTAGAAGATTTATTCCAACATCAATTTTTAGAAAAATAATATCCACAAGCTTAAAGATAGAAAAGAGAAACTAATTTTTTTCAAACTTAGTCAATAGACGCATTAAATCTTGCTTGTAATATGCAGTCCGACCATTTTCGCAAAGAGTATAACGAGAGCGAGATTTCTCCATTCCCATCATTTTAAGAGGAGCTTGAACCGATTGAGTAAAGAAAGTCATTCCTTCGGCACTAGAAGCCTTATACTCATCTTTTTTCTTAACCGAATGAACAAATTCGACTCTATCGTAACCACTATCGATCAATACATTAATGACTGTTTTTATATTACTCGTTACCCAAGAATTTTTAATTTCAATATTGATGTCCTTTGAAACAACTTCACAAAAAGTCCTAAGATTAGTTGAAGTATCAGTCACGATATCTTTTATAAAATAACCTGCAAAATCATTGCTCCAAACCATTTCTCTAGGCGAAGAATTATCTAGCGAAACTTCAAAATCTCCAAGTCCGATAACACCTCCATCGCAATCTCGATTATTACGATTAAAAACAACTCTTTCTTTTAAATAATCCAAGGACTCAAACAACTCTCTTTTCTTTTTTGTTTGAGTGCAAACACGCAATAAAATTTCTTTTTCTAAAAGTGATAAATTTCTTTCTTTTTGAATCTTGATTTCGCCGACTTTAGTATCTTCTTTGACTTTATTTTTATCAAAATCTGAACTTGAAATTTTACAGGCACCTATAAAAAGAACAGTGGCCATAACAAGTGCAATTTTCATAAAAAATCCTCATACAAAGAAATCAGTTTTTATTTTCTGATTCTATTGTAATCAATTTTTTATTTTTTTTCAAAAAGCTCTGAATCATTGTAAGAATAAATGATTTTAAAAGTAGTTTTAGGTTATAAATCGGGAGATGTTTTAAAGGCCAGTTCGGAACAAAAATTTTCATCATAAAATCCTTTTATGAGTTTTTCAGAAAACATTTGTACCATTAAAACTAAACTTAGGTAAAGAGGGAAAATTTAAAAATCACCCCAGTCACATTGTAGACAAATAAGCTCAAGCTTTCGCCATCTCTCAACTACACTTTTACGGTCATCCACGACGAATAAAATTTGAAAATGGGATTTAATATTTTGGATATATATTTCTTCTTTCACGTCATTGTCTTCTCGAAAATCATTCGCTTTTCGCATAAATAAAAGATCATAGGGAACTTGATGTTTTGATAACCACTCGACTGTATGCGGGCGATAATCTTCTCCTCTTCCTGTGACAAATATAATCTTATAACCTCTAGCCTTCATTGCCAGAATTAACTCATAACACCATACCTGAATAGGATCATGAATCATCCGATCATTAAACTCTTTCCAATTTTTTTGATCAAGTTTTACATAGTGCACTCGATGTTCAACATCTGTAAGTGTACCATCGAGATCAACAATGATCGCCTTTTCCATGATTAAAATCCCCAAAACTTGTTAAATTCATCTCTATAGAAAAAAGATAAGACCAAAACAGCACCAATATTTAAAACCGCTATAAATCCAAATATAAGCGATAATGGGAAATTAGCTTGTAATAAAAGCATTAAAAGAATGGAAACTAAAACCATAAAAACTGCATTGTACAAATTATTAGCTCCAATCACTCTTGATAAAGTACGCTCTGAACTGATATTTTGAATTTCAGCATATTGAGGAACTGTAAAAATCCCCCCACAAAAACTCATAAAAAATAAATCAAATAAAAATCGTAGGCTACCAGGGATTTCAAGAAATTGTTTGATATCCAAAGATTCAAAACTAACCACTACATTATTCATGGAACTTACTTTTTTAATAACATAAGCTGCATCAAACATAAAAAGGGAAAGCATGAGTAGACTTATCGGTATCAAAAGATGGATAATTTTTCCTTTAGTAAATTTATCTAATACAAATGGTCCAACTCCCATTCCTAAAGTGAAAATAAACAAAAATAAAGTAGCCACCGACTCTTTACCATGAAAAATATTTTTTGATATCAAGGGAACTAAAGTTAAAATCCCAGCACCTAAAAACCAAAACCAAGACAGTCCAAACAAAAGAGCTAATATTTTTTTGTTTTCTAATGAAAGACGAACTGAACGCTTTATTGATCTTAACAAATTCCAATGAACTTCAATATCTGGATGTGTTGAGGGAACCGAAGGAAGTTTTTTGGAAAAATGCAGCCCCAATACGGCGATTAAAATTAAAATAAATTTTAAAGGCCAAGTCAAATGTTCCCCACTTCCGAGTAGACCTCCGGTTATTGTTCCAATTAATATGGCCGCAAAAGATCCGCTGCTAACTAGGGCATTAGAAAAAACCAAATGCTCTTTTTTCGAATAAATAGGAATCAATGAATATTTTATTGGTCCAAAAAAAGTTGAATGAGTTCCTAAGAAAAAAAGAACAAGTAAAAGTAAATAATAATTTCTAACATAAAAACCAACCGCAGCTAAAATCATTATCGCTATTTCAAAAATTTTTACTAACTTGGCGATTGAGGCTTTGTCGTACTTTTCAGAAAGTTCACCGGCCGGACCTGAGAATATGAAAAACGGTAAGATAAAAATCCCGCCAGAAAGAGCGACTAAGGTTTCTGATTTTAATCCAAAAACACTAATACTTTGATAGGTAATTAAAATCACCAAAGCATTTTTGAATATATTGTCATTTAATGCACCTAAAAATTGGGTGTAAAAAAGATTATTAAGGGCAATTGTCGATTTTTTCATACTTTTTCTAGTCAATCTCTCAATTTTTTCATAAAAATAACTTATGAAGTTATATCATTACGTTCATTGTCCTTTTTGTCTACGAGTAAGAATGGCATTAGGCTATTTAAATATAAATTATACTTCCGTGGTCTTAGATTACGACGACGAAATGACTCCAACAAAATTAATCGGTAAAAAGATGTTGCCGATTTTTGAATTTGACGATGGTAAAGTCATGCCAGAATCATTAGATATCATCGCCCAACTAGATACTCAAAATCGATTGAATCAAAAATTTTATTTTGATAATAAACAACTTCTCGATTCATGGTTAAATGAATTATCAGGTCCCATTCATTCACTTGCCATGCCCTATTGGATTTGGACTTTTGAATTTAATGAAAGCTCACGAAACTATTTTCAAAAAAAGAAAGAAGAAAAAAGAGGTCCTTTTAAAGAACTTTTAAAAAAGAGTGAAAGTTTTAAAAAAGATTTAAATCCATTACTTTTAAAACTTGAAATTGAATTACAACCCTATTTTCATGGAACTGAAATGACTCTTTCCGATATAGTTATCGCCTCTCATCTCTGGGGACTTTTTGTGGTTCCTGAATTTCAATTCAGTCCAAAAATTTATGATTATTTAATGAAAATAAAAGAGAATTGTCGTTTTGAATATCATCAAGATTTACTTAATTGATTTTTAATCAACATTGAGGCTTCTTCAAAATCAAATGGCTTAAAAATAATCGCCCGAGGATTTAATTCGTTTAAAAATTCCCGAGGGTAATCTAGATAAGCTGTGATAAAAAATACAGGTAGATTCATGCCCTTTTCTTTAAGTTTTAATATCAAATCCACCCCATTCATTTCTGGCATACGTATGTCGGTGATGATGGCATGATATTTTGAGAAATCCTTTAATTTTAAAACTTCATTGGCAGAAACGTAACAATCAGAGTGAATAGAAAAATCTTCTAAATGACTTTTTAGCAAATCTAAAATATTTGCATCGTCATCAACTAACAAAACTAAAAAGTCACTCCTTCCACTCATTATTTTATTATAGCTAAGATCTTAAAAACTACAATTTCTTTTAAGTATCCGCTGCCTGCTGCGATGTTCCCCAGCATTAACAAAAGTTTGACAACTCAAACAAGTTGCTTTATAAGAAGCTAGAGGTAATTATGATGACGTTGAATTTTGCCCTTTTAAATACTGAATACACAATCGAATCACTTCAAGATCAGAGTGATTTAGATCTAACAATAAGACTTAGGCACTTGGGGTTTCTGGAAAATGAAAAAGTAAAAGTTCTTTCAAAAACTCCTATTACTGGGGATTCCATCTTATCTGAAATAAGAGGATCGCAAATAGCCTTGACCAAATTTGAAGCTTCTCACATTAACCTTAAAAAATTGTAATTAGAGGAATACATGAATAAATATATCGCCTTGGTTGGAACACCTAATTGTGGAAAAACATCTTTATTTAATGCCATTACTGGATCTCATCAAAGAGTCGGTAATTATCCTGGTATAACAGTCGAAAAAAAAATCGGTGTTTTTGAAGAAGATAATTTTAAACTTGAAATTCTCGATCTTCCTGGACTTTATTCCCTAGATACAAGAACACTTGATGAAAGAGTCACCAAAAATGTTTTACTCAATAAAACTTCTGAAGAAAAAGCACTCGATGCTCTGATTTTAGTTGTTGATTCAACCAATCTTGAACGCAGTCTTTATCTTGCCTTCGAAGTTAAAAAATTAAATATTCCTATGGTTATTGCTCTAAATCTTTGGGATATAGCTGATCGTCGTGGACAACAGATTAATTTAAGTTTATTTGAAGAATTAGTGGGAGTAAAAGTTATTCCGACATCTGCAAAAACTGAACTTGGAATCAATCAATTATTAGATGAAGTAAAAAATCTTCCACTGCATCTAGATCCCAAAAAAGAATTAGATCCACAAGAATTTAGAAAACTAGATCATATCAAAACAACATTTAATCTTATCGATCAGATTTTAAAACAGACCATCATCAAAAAAATTAAACCTGATACTTTAAGTGCCAAAATTGATCGAGTGGTTCTTCATCCAGTACTAGGGCCTATCACTCTCTCATTGACCTTGCTTTTTATGTTTCAGGCCATATTCACTTGGAGTGGACCTTTATCAGATGGAATTGAAACTTTTATTGGCTACCTCTCTGAATTAACCAAAAGTTTCATCACTCATCCGCTACTTCAAAGTTTAGTTGTTGATGGTATCATCACCGGTGCCGGAAATGTCTTTGTCTTTTTACCTCAAATTATCATGCTTTTTGTTTTAATTTTAATTTTAGAAGATATAGGTTATTTAGGAAGAGCAGCACTGATGATGGACGCTCTAATGAGACGCCTTGGACTCCCAGGAAAATCAGTTGTACCACTATTATCAAGTCACGCTTGCTCAGTACCGGGAATCATGGCTACTCGAAGTATCGATAACGAGCGAGATCGATTGACCACAATGCTTGTAGCTCCTATTACGACTTGTTCAGCAAGAATTCCCGTCTACACACTTTTAATTGCGGCGATTGTTCCAGATATTTATGTGGGAGGGATATTTAAACTTCAGGCCTTGGTTATGTTTGCTCTTTATTTCTTTGGAATTTTTTCAAGTATCGTCATGGCATTTATATTAAAAAGAACAGTCATCACTGGCTCTGCTTCGAATTTATTATTGGAAATTCCAGGTTATCGTTTTCCAAGTTTTAAAAATGTTTTTTTGAACATTATTCAAAGAGTAAAAGTCTTTGTTAAAAAAGCTGGAACTATTATTTTAGCTTTATCAATTCTTATTTGGGTTTTAGTAACTTTTCCAATGTCAGCAGATGGCACAAGCGATATCCAAAATAGTTATGCGGCAAAAATTGGAAAAACTTTTGCACCTGTATTTAAACCCATTGGATTTGACTGGAGATTAACGACGGCATTGATTCCATCATTTGGAGCAAGAGAAGTTGTGGTCTCTACCTTGGCCACGGTTCTTTCAGTGGAAGGGGAAGAAGGAACTGAAGAGTTTGATAAAAACTTTACAGCAAAAGTCGTTACCGCTTTTGGTATTCCTAGCCTTATCTCTCTGCTTATTTGGTTTGTCTTTTCTCCTCAGTGTATTGCGATGATCGCTATATTTAAACGAGAATCAGATAGTGTTAAATGGACTCTATTTATGGTGGGCTATACTTTTTCCTTGGCCTATATCGGATCGTTTATTGCTTATCGAATAGCGCTTATATACGCCAGTTAAGTAAGAAGTCTTTCTGATTTTCAAAAACTTCAAAATCAAAAGTTTTGATTTCAGTTTCTGATTTTTTTAATTTTAATTGATACTTTCCCTTTGGAAGTTCAAACGTTACCACTCTTATTTCATTGGGTAGTGTTGACCAGTATCGGGTATCGGCCCTTTCGGATTCCATAATCACTCTGCTTGCAGCTGCGTATTGTAAAATCGCCGCATTCTTGGCCAAAAAATTTTCTTCTTTATTCCCACCACCTAAAGATTTGTAAGTGGCAAAGCTCGCCAGTATAGCCGTCATATGTTTTACAGCAAGCCTTGCTCCAGTTCTTGTGTATAAAACATTTGCGTTCTCAGAAATCGCCTCTTCTGCAATATCTCCAAGAGGATTAATTAATATGGCCTTTCTATCTAGCACTTTGGTTCCTGTTTGATTCATCACTTCAACAACTTGAGTTTGGGCTTCAAAATTTTCACTAATGCTTGGAAGTTCAAATCCAATGGCTGCCAAAAGCATAGAAGCTCGGGCGATTTGAATAGAAGAGTAAACTCCCCCTGGACTATAATTATTTGGAGGAGGTAGCATTCCTAAGACATCGGCAACAAAAAAAGCAATCAAAGGTTCTTTGGCCAATCCCTCTAAAGAATAATAATGTTCCTTGGCCACTTTTTGAGCAATGATTCCATTTTCTAGAATCACAGTGATCTTTGTTTTATCTTTTATATCGACTGGTTTTTTCTTTCTTTCTTTTAAAAGTTCTTCCAATTGATTGGTAAATTCAGTTTTTTCAACATAATTTTTTTTAATCTCATCTATCTTTTTATTTGGTAGAATTTCAAAATCTTTTTTGAACAAATCAAATTTCTTATTAAAAGTCTTATAAGTATTATAATTTTTAAATAAAACGTCCTCTGCCTCTAAAATTAAATTATTGGCAATCTGAAGATCTTCTCTGGTATCAACTCTATCGTGCACATAAGCTCCAAAGATTTTTAAAAGTAAATCCTTCTTATAAACTGATTGACCTAATCTTTCTGTTTCAAGAGTTTTTAAATAGGAATCCCAAGCAAGAATTTCTGCTCGAGCTTTAAAAAGATCATCGCGGTTTTTACTCTCTTGGTATTTTAAAAGATAATTTAAGCTCTGATAAAAATAAACATGGGATCGTTCAAAGTACTCTCCATAAAAAATATCATAATTATCATTTAATACGGCTTTGGTCGCTTTCTTAGAAGCCGATATAGTAAATTGTTCATTGATAATTCTTTTTGCTTCTTCAAACTCTTTAATAGACTCATCAAGTTTATTGGAAGCCCGATAAAACATGGCCAGTTCAAGTTTTTTTAAAAGGATCTCATTTTTATCTTGATAAAACTTATTGGTATTTAAAAACTCAATTCCTTCATTGAATCTACCAGCTAAAAAAAATGAGCGCAGTGAATAGCGCTCATTTTTACCGCCAGTTGAACAGGCACTAATGACAATGACAGATATTAATAAAAAAAATCTTTTAAAACTTACCATCCAATTTTATTTTGCTCAGAAAACTTAGAAAGCTTAGTTCTCGATCTAAAAACTTCCACTCCCTTTTCAATATCTGTAATGCGAAGATTTAAAGCATATTGCTTAATTGTCTTTCCATCTCTTGATTCTGGCTTCATGTGAATGTTTCCAAAAATCATTAGATCTGCTCCAGTTTGTTTACCAACTTTTTTCGCGGTTTTTGGGTCAACCATTCCATCATTTTGATAAGTGATTTCTTTTAAGATAGCTTCTCTTGCAGCGGCATCTATTAAAGTAAACTCACCCGCTTTTGAAATCTCATTTAATAGTTCGTCATTGATATCATTAATTGGAAAGTAAGATTCAGCAGTTAAGTTTTGAACTTCGCCAATAAATAATTTTAAATTCTTTGCATTTTCAATCATGTACTTGCGAAGACCTTTGTGCTCATTCATTTCCTTCATGACTTCTTTGATGACATTTTCTGTATCTCTTTGCACCCATTGATCTGTAATGGTCAATGCTTTTTCATCTGAAGTTTGACTATCAACTCTCTGGGCCTTAAAAGATCCGCAAGCTGTACTTAAAACTAAAGTTAAAATTAATATAATATTTTTCATAATTCCCTCTTAAATTTCGCCCTTACGAGCTTTGATAAAATTTTCTGAAACATTTTCTAGAGCTTTTTCTACTTTAGATTTCATTTCTGGATCTTCTACCTTTTTGGCAACGAAATTAGCCGCATCATTAATCGCTTTTTCTAAAACTTTTCCATCCATTCTAATTAAAACAGCACATGTGTAAGCTTTGAAGTCTTCTTTTGCCCCTCTATCCTTCATGTACTCTCTTTGTTCCCAATAAGTTTTAACAATCGCAGCTCCATGAATTAAAGATTGAACTTTTTCAGAGAGATTGGTTGCCATATATTCACGAAGTGGTGAAAGTTTTGGATTATTCATATCGATGCTGGCATTTCCTTCTTTGGCTTCAGAGAAAGTTTTATCGATAAAAGTTGTAATTTCAGCAGCGATGTCTGCTCTTAAATTTGCTTTTGCCATATCACAAGCGACTGAACGATTGACTTTAGGTTCAGTTTCGAACGAAAAGAAACGATATTTATCAGTTCCTTTTTCATTTTGCTTCGCCCACACTTCTGCATCTTCGATCCAACCTGGACGAGTATCTGAACTGGCATCACGCACTTCAAATTCTTTTTTAATTCCTTCATGTTTTACTTCTACTAATTTTTTCTCATCATCTTTTTTGTTACTAGAACAGGCCACCAAAGACATTAAGGCCAAAAGCATTAACAATTTTTTCATATTCACTCCTTTATAGAGACAATTTATCTAAATTTTCAATTAACTCTGTTTCTAATTCTTCTAGTCCTTTTTCCAAGGCTTGATTAAAACTTCTTCCTACTTGAGTGGTGTTAATGATCACTTCTCCTTGATCCTTTTCTCCACTTATTAATTGTAGCTTAAGTTCAATATTAATCTTTTTAAAACCTTCAACTTTAAAATACTCCTCGCGAATATTTTGAATCAATTTCAATTGAAAACTTAAAGCTGCACCTTTGTTTTTTAACTGGCACTTTACTTCAGAAAAATTCTTTGCAACCAATTGAATTAAAGGTGAAGAGATCCTTTTTCCTTCAACTAAATAGGATAAAGAAAGAGGTTTTAACTGATGATAGCTCTGCAATACTTTCTCATCACTGACTTTTGCTAAAATCGAAGAGCCTGTGAGCACAAAATATCGTTTGGTTAAATGTTGACGCTTTTTTAGATTTAAAAAAAGTTTGGGAAAAGCAAATCGAGAATTTTTATTAAATAATATTTCATTTTCTTGATCTATGAGTTCCACTTGATCACGATAATACTTTGCGGTTTTTGCTTTATCGATACTCATTAAAACATAAAAATCATCGTCTTTCGTTTCAACTTTTTTTTCTGTGATTCCCGATAAAATTTCACTCGTTTCTTCACTGATCACTTTTGAAGTCCATTCTTCAAATAAAGCAGCATTCGGAATGAGACCGACTTGCTTACTTTCAGAACTCACCTGACTTTCCACACTGACTTTGGTTTCAAAATATTTTGCCATTTCGCTTCGCCCGGAATTTTGGGCCATGGCCAAACTCTTTCCGCTTCCGATCACACAGATTTCTGTTTCAGGACAAGGGCTATTCAAAATCTCTTGTGCCATAGGGCTTTTAAAGCATAAAAATAGGGGCAAAATATGTAAAAATTTCATATTAAAAAATCTTAATCTATCACTTTTATTGTGACAATCTTTTAGCCCTTAAACTCCTTTGATTTAACCTGTAATTATTACATCTTTTCCGAGAAAATCGCTCAAGTATGTTAGGCTCTGCCTTAAGAGGTAATTTTATGAAAAAATTAATGCTGGTTTTAGCACTTATTCCCATGACTTCAAGTTTAGCAAGAGTTGAAATTCAAACTTCAAAATCTATCAAAAAAGAACTGAGAACTTATCTTGATCAGGACTTTACAGTTTTAGATAACTTAAAACTTAATTCCAATCCTGAACTTGAAAGACTATTGAATGTCAGTGAGTTAAATTCTAAAGAATTAAACTCTTGGTTGAATCAAAGAGTGCATAAAATTATCGAAGAAAATGCCTTTAGTTTACCAAAACTTTTAATTAAAAAAGTTATTAAAGTTGAAGCGGAAAATGTAAGCTTTCCTAATGAAAATGTAGAGCCTTACTCAATGGCATCATTTCAAAAGAAAGAAGAAGGTTTCACAGTCATGAGTAACGTTGGTACGGCGCTTTATTACGGCGGAAAAAAAGAGAAAAAAGTTTACCAATTAAAAGTTTCAAATGGGCTTCTTAAAAAAGCAACATCTGTTAGTGTCACTAGCCCTAGAACTGGGATCATTCAGGTGGGAGAAGGTCTTTTTATGAAAGAACTCTCAGCTAACGAACAAGATCCTATGGCCTATGCCAACAGTCTTATACGTATAGCAACTTTTTTCCATGAAGCCCGTCATAGTGATGGAAATGGAACAAGCCTAGGTTTCACTCATGCTAAATGTCCTGTCGGTCACGACTATGAAAACATGGCCGCTTGTGATGAAAACTTAAATGGTCCCTATACTATCGGATCAGAAATCATGAAAAGCATGCAAGAGTCATGTGGTGACAAATGCTCAGAAAAAGAAAAAGAAATTTTAAAACTTGTTTCGATTGATTCAGCTTCTCGTATTTTGAAAACAACTCATAAAAAAGAAGCGGCAACCAATTGGGATGAGACACCTGAGTCCTTGTAGTTTTAGCTAGTTAAAAAATAACTCACTAAATAGCTCAAGTTTTCATCTAAGCTTTCCGATAAGTCTTTTAATAAGGCTTACAAAGGGAAGTTTATGAAATTGAATGCATTATTTTTAGTTGGAACAATGGCTTTTTCATCGCAAATTCTTGCGTACGTGACCGATGCGGCTCATGAAGCGGGAAAGTCGATGCATGAGATTAATGCCTATGTAACCTACTCTCCTGAGAAACAACTAGAACAAGATCGCGTTCAGTCTTTAACCAGACAATTAGCAATGAATCAACAAATGTATGAGAATAAAATAAGCTATCTTGAAACTGAAATAGAAAAAATGAAAACGCGCTTAATTGAAAAATCATTAGTACTAGAAAAGTATGAAGCAAGCGTAAAAAATAAATATGAAATAGAGGCCTATGAAATGAAAAAAGAACTGGCCCAAAGAAATAAGGCCATTCTTCAATATCAAAGACAAATTGAGAAAATGAATCCGAGTGAAGATCTAAAAAATGTTATAAAAATTAATAATGAATTGGCTTCAGAACTGAGAAAGTCTGAAGGTCAGTTAGCTGCGATCCAACTTCAAGTGAAAGAATTTGCTCCAAAAGATTTAAACAAGTCTAATCGTTTACCGGCAAGTGTAAGCGATAAATAATGCCATAAATGATTGGCAATTTTCGGGCTTTTTAAGCTTTGCTATTTCTAAGCAAATTTATAACTCAACCTAGTTAAATCATTCATATCTCTACTTATAATACAGAGTATTCTTGATGTAATTTTCCACATCTCTAAAATGGCTATGTGTTCATTTTGATTTTGCCAAGCTGTACGTTTTTGAAAAGCAAAATCCTTCCATGTGGCCTACATTATGAGAAAATTAACCATTATTTCGGTCCTATGCTTTGCTTTTCTCTGGGGTAGTTACTTCTATCTCAAAGATAAGCATCAAACGAATCAAAAACAGGCTTTACGGCCTCTACAAACCAGAGAAAAAGATCAAGCAAGAAATGTAGCTTCTACACAAGCTGACTCCACTCTCCTTGCTCAAGATAGTCTTCGAGACTTAAATCGGATTGGCGAAGTCATCAATGAAGAAAACGTAGAAATTGATGAAGAGACAAAAGAGAAAATCTTAAAGGAAAAAGTTCAATTTGATAACAAGAAAAACATCCAAGAAAAAGTGGCGCTCTTAGAGCAAAGTTTCTTAGACCGATCAAGCACAGTGAAGGATATCAAAAGACTTCAAGGTGAAATTATTGAACTAAAAAACAAAATGAAGATGGATGTAAGCAATACTGAAAAGTGGGATCCAAACTTTGTTTATTACTTAATGATTTCTGAAAACTATACCTATCATGAAGTTAACCAAATCAGATCTCTTTCAGAAAATGGGATTACCACTGATGAATTAAATTACATCAATAAGCTTATCAAAGATAAATCTTTCTCAGAAAAAGTAAGTGGGTTTAAACAGCAAGGAGAAATTTCTCGAGCTGTGGCCACTTTTAGAAAACCTAAGATCAAAGAAAAAGATGATTTCATTGATGTAGACAGTGATGATGAACCACAATTAGAAGAAAAATTAATTGAAATGAATTACAACCAACAAGAAAAACAAGAAATGATTTACGGTCATTCAGTACAATAAGAAGGAATAATATATGGAAAAGAAAGAATTTAAAAAACGCTTGCCAATTGTCAGCTTACTTTTAAGAGAGAAAAAGTTTTTGATTAATCCTGATTTTCAAATTCAGTTTATGTTGTCTCTGGCGATAATTTCCATTCTCTCGATGAGTATTATCTATATCGCCAACGATTATTTTTTCCAAAGCTATTTAGCTAAAGGAGAAGCACTGAATCTCCCTCCAGATCATCCTTTCTTCTTAATGATTCATGAGCAAAAAAGATTTATGGCAAAAGTTTTTATCACTGTTGCAGTCAGCATTACCACCATCGTTTCACTTTGGGGACTTTTCTTCTCTCATAAAATTGCTGGTCCACTTTATAGACTTCAACAATATTTTCAAAAAGCTCTTACTGAATCAAAACTTAAAGATAAAATTTATTTTAGAGAAGATGACTTTTTCCATGAAATACCAGCTTCAATCAATCGCTATGTAGAAAGCACTCAAACTGATAAAAAAGAAGATAAAGCTGCTTAAATAAAAAGGCCTTCTAAATAGAAGGCCTTTTTTAATCTATATATTCTATAAAATTAGATTTCACATTTTCAAATTCATTAGGCTCAAATTTCAATTGAGTTTGAGTGTTCCAAATAGGATTTGGAAAAGCACGATCACTTTCGTATCGAGCAATGATATGAATATGTAGCTGAGGAACCACGTTTCCTAAGTTGGCCACATTGATTTTAAAAGGTTCATAATATTCTTTAACAAAATTTGAGACTAAAGAAATTTCTTCCATTAGAAGTCCCTGTTCTTCTGAATTTAAATCAATGATTTCTGAAGCCTTAAAACGTCTCGGAACTAAAACAAACCAAGGATTTTCTTTATCATTTTTTAATAACAGTGTCGAAAGTTCTAAATCGCAAATCTTAATTGCATCATCCATTAATCTTGTATCAATTTCAAATTTCATACCCCATCCTAAGGTTGTAATCTAGAACAGCTCCAGACATTATTTTCACATTCATATAAAAATCTATCATTTAATCTATTTTTTCCATAGATAAAAAATTCAAACTCAACCGGAGTGACCAAAAATCCTCCCCAGTGCTCAGGGGTAGGTATTGGTTTATTTTCAAATTCCTTACTGGTTTTTTCAAATAACTTTATCAATTCATCTTTTGAAGATATTTTTTGACTCTGTTTTGAAATATAAGAAGCAATCTGACTATCTCTATCTCTTGATTGAAAATATTCAATTGATTTTTCCCGAGACATTTTCTCAACTTTTCCGTTCACTCTAATTTGTCTAAATTCATTTACCCAATAAAATAAAAGTGAGACATGGGGATTTTCCTCTAGTTGATTACCTTTCACACTCAGGTAATTCGTGTAAAAAATAATTTTTTTATCAAGCATTCCTTTATATAAAACTGTTCTATTATAGGGAAAACCATTTTTATCAATGGTGGCCAAAGACATGGCTTCAGGATTAGGTTCAATTTTTTGGGCACTTAAATACCAAGATTCAAATGATGTAAAGGGATCTTCACTCAGATGAAATTCACTTAATTTTTCCATTTTTTACTCTTTTAAAAAATATATCTGCTATACTATTCTTTAGAATTTATTGAACTTTAAGAGAAATGACTATGAGAAAAATCAAGATATTGTTAGCAGAAGATGAAGAAGTATTGCGCGACGTTCTAGAAATGATCATTGAAGCAGAAATCGATGCACAAATCATTAAGGCCCATAATGGTGAAGAAGCTATCACTGAATTAAAAAATCAAGCAGATATAGATTTGGTTATCAGTGATTATCACATGCCTAAAAAAAATGGTGGCGATGTTTACCTTTTTAATGCTGAAACGAAAAATCTCCCCCTATTTATTTTATCAGGTGGAGATATCTCTGATTATCCTCAACTTAATAATTTTTTAAAAACCAATGATAAAAATCGTTTTATTCATAAACCTTTCGACGCAGATCATATCATTGGGCAAATAAAATCTATAACCGAAAGTTTATCAGCAGTGAATTCTCAAATTAATGAAAAATTTATTAAAGTAAAATTGATTCACTTTATAAAATACGCACAAGATGTTTCCGATGTTTACATCAACATTCATGGTGGCAAACTTACTAAAATTGTTGATGAACAAACTGAAAAAGAAAAACCCGTTGAACTTTTAAATAAATATCTTCAAAAAGGTCTTGAATATATTTTTATCGAAAAAGAGAAATTTCAAAATCTCATTAAAGGATTTTCAAATTTAAATACCAGTTATGTGACGCCAGAAGAAGTCATTAATTTAGCTGGAATTCAATTTCATATTTCTCTTTCGAGCTTAGAAAGTATTGGTGTATCGGCTTTTCAAATTGAGATGATCAGTTCTGTTATCGAGGAAACAATCCTCGAACTTCAAAAGGGAAAATTTGTCGATGAAACATTTGCTAAGCTTATTAAAAATGAAGGCTTCTTAATTGGCCACTCACTTTATATGATGTATTTAGCTGGGGGAATTTTAAAAGAACTAAATTTTAAGTATACAACAACCATGAAAAAAATATGCTTAGCAAGTTTTTTTCATGATGCCTCTTTAATAGATGATTCCATTGCAAGTTTTGAAACATTGAAAGAACTTCCAGAAAACTCAAAATTTAAAAATTTATACATGAATCATCCAAGTGACAGTGCCGCTTTATTAAAACTTGATCAAGACTTATTGGAAGATACCAAAAAGCTTATCTTAGAGCATCACGAGAAAGCAGATGGCTCTGGATTTCCTAAAGGCTTACTTGGGAATCAAGTCTCACCTCTTTCGGCTGTATTTATTTTATGTCATGATATCGCAATCAATTTAATTCAAAATAATTTTTCTAAAGAATCTTTAAAGCATTTCTTGATCAAAAATGAAAGTTTCTATTCATTAGGTAATTTTGTAAAACCTTATCAAGTGGCGCTTAAAATTTACGGTTAGAATTTTTTATTTGAATCGAGATATTCCACTAACTATTTTGAAAATTCCCGACTTGATAGAATCCACTGAATGACTAACTCCCACTTCCTTAGAGCTCAAACCTAATTTTCTCAATCGATTATTGAACCTCATGGCATTGGTCCATTTTAAAGTCTCTTCTGTTTGAAAAAAGATTGAGATGGTTATAGAAATATCTTCTGGACCATTTTTTACATAGTGTCCTGAAATAAATGGTATGTGTGCCGCCTCTCCAGATTTAAAATGATATTTCGTTGCCAAGTGATCAATTCCTTCTGACCATCCAGGACAACTTCCATTCCAGTCTAAATAAGCTTCAAAATTCTTTTTAGCCATGACTCGCTGATCTCTTGGAGGAAAAACAGCTAATTCTTTACTGCCTCTTATTTGGAAAATAAAATTCGAAGAACGATCAAGATGATACGGAGTCACCGCATTTGGAGAAGCAATAAATATCCAAATATTTGGGTCTATAGGATGAGTACCCGTTTTATTTTTTTTCATGATAGCGCCAATGTCGGCAACAATTTCATCAAATACAGCTTTAATTGAAGGATGTAGCTCTGGATTTCGTAAAGCTATAAGTGAATTACCACTCATTAAGGTCTGCTTAATCTCTTCAAGGTTAGAAGCTTTTTTATCGTTTTCAAGAGAGTAATCAAGATTGATTGAAATATCTTTGATATTTTGCGAATACATAACTTTTTCTTCAGGAAGTGTTGGAATAATCGCAAGTAAATTTTCAAGCTTTAGGGCCGGATGGTTAGCTAGTTTGTGCTTAAATTCAAAAGTCTGACGATCAAGTTTTGAATATGGAATTTCGCCTTCGAATACTTTAAAATTCATACTACCCTCGCAAAATATGGTTATTTTATATTATAGATTATAAATGGATAAAAAAATTAATTATTTAATTTTTTTAAAAATCATAAGAGTTTCAAAGTGCTTTGAGTAAGGAAACATGTCAAATATTCTTGCTGATTCAATTTCATATTCTTTCAAGAGTATATTGGAATCAAATGCTAAAGTTTGCACATTACAGCTTGAATAAATAATGTATTTAGGCCTTAAATCGACAATCGTTTTGGTCAGTTTTTCACCAAGGCCTCGCCTTGGTGGATTACATAAAATAACTTGAAAATTTTCAGTTAAATTATTCAAATACTTTTCTACATCAAGGACCATAAAATCAATATTTGAGATTTGATTTGCCTTCATGGACATTTTGGCAGAATCGATTGCATCTTGAGAGATTTCTACTCCAGTAATTTTTTCTACAAAAGAAGCAGAGAATAAGCTAAATGCCCCCACTCCACAATATAAATCAAGCATAGAAGTAATTTTTTTCTCAGCTAAAAAATCTGCAACCGCTTGATAAAGATTAATCGCAATTTCTGTATTTACTTGAAAAAAACTTCTTACACCTAAAAAAACTTTCAAGGAATTTAATTCATACATCAAATGAGTTTCAGCTGTAAGAACAATTTCCTCTTTTCCTTCTAACACTGCTTTATGCTCTGGTTGAATATTAAATGAAAAAACCTTTACATCTGAATCTAAATTTAAAACTAGTTTTTTTATTCGATCTAATGATTCTTTTGAGCGAAATACAACTCTCACCATTAATTCATCAAGGTGGTTTAAATTAATAATAATATATTTAAATTCACCTTTTTGTGTTTTCAAATCATAAGGCATTATTTGATAATTTTTTAATATTTCTTTAAACTTTTTTAACCAATCATTGATTTTTTGATCGTGTAAGGGACAATCTTCAAGCTTAATGAATCTTTGATGACTGTCATAGATTCCAAACTCAATTTCTCCAGTTTGATTTTGACCTACTGCTAACTTAACTTTTTTTCTTGAACCAGACGGTGAAATATTTTTTAGAAAACCTAAAAACTTGTCATCTTTTAGACTTGGAAAACATTTTTTCAATTCTTGAATCTTAGCAGTCTTTGAATAATCATATTCAAAACCGAGATAGTCACAAGATAGGCATTGATTATTGATAAAAGCTTGGCATTTCATTATTTATTACTTTAACATATTCTTACTAGTTGATAAGGAAAAATTATGTATAAATTAATCGGCTCCCACACTTCTCCTTACGTAAGAAAGCTTCGTTTGTACCTGATCAATCAAAATATACCTTTTGAATTTCAGCCTATTAATTATTTAGAAGCAAACGATGCATTGTACTTAAAAACAATTAATCCGATTAACAAAATCCCTGTTTTAATCATTGACCAAGAACCTCTTTATGATTCAAGAGTGATATTCAATCGTTTTAATAAAAAACCTCTTTCAATTCAAGATGAAAACATTATTTCAGCTATTGATGGTGCCATGGATACCGCCATCAATTTGTTTTCTTTAAAAAGAGGTGGACTAGATATTTCAAATTCTCAAAATCCCTACATCATCCGTCAAACTGAACGAATCGATTTGATTTTTCAATTTTTAAGGCCATGGATTGAAAAAGTGAATCAAAATCCAAAGCAGAATTGGGATTTTTTAACCATGAGTCTCTACTCATTTGTTTTTTGGGCCAATTTTCGAGATATGCTTGATCTTTCGCCTTATCCTTATTTAAAAGATTTTTTGGCCATTTATGCAGATTGTTTAGGTGTGGAAGAAACAAAAATTATCTAAACTGCCATACTAAGATGGTGTTAATTTTGATTAATAATTTCAGAAATTTTATTAATCTAATTCAAAGTTTTAAAATGTAGTATTTTTAAATTAAAATTCTTACTTTTGAA
>Ga0172367_10001682_pt1 | contig 31497 bp, 33 predicted proteins | sample Lak10m_FD_114542 | JGI IMG/M metagenome (GOLD analysis project Ga0172367, IMG submission 114542) | Freshwater microbial communities from Kabuno Bay, South-Kivu, Congo - kab_022012_10m | ecosystem: Environmental > Aquatic > Freshwater > Lake | place: Democratic Republic of the Congo: South-Kivu...
AACAAAACTAGGCAGCGACATAGTTAGCGTCGCAAAACCCAGCGCCATAGAACCCAATAGCGACCTAGGATAGAGAGCCGCTAACAACCCAAGCGTCAGTCCGAGCGTCAGACTAAGTATAAGTGCAAAGAAACCCAAGAACAGCGATACCGGCAAAGCTTCTGCAAGGATCTCTGTCACTGAGCGGCTAGTATATTTGAGGCTGGGACCAAGATCGCCGTGCATTACGCCTTCCATGTATTTGAAATATTGATGGCTGAGCGGCTGATCAAGACCATATTGCCGCTCTAGATTAGCTTTGATCTCTGGAGCTAGCGCCCTATCCTGATCGAAAGGGCTACCGGGCAGCACGCGCAGCAAGAAAAAACTCGCGCTCACGGTGATAAGCAGAGTTAGTAATAAGGTAGTTAGTTTTTTAGTAACAGTTAACATGACATCGCCACCGTCATTGCGAGCCCACAGGGCGAAGCAATCCCCATGCTTTGCGCAATGGATTAGTTCGTCACTACATTCCTAGCAATGACGACAGGGCTTATTAATAGTTATAACTTAGCTTTGCGCTGCAGGTCCAGCAAGAGCCACTTCTTTGTATTGGCGACCATTGTAATAGCCACAAGCTTCACAAATATTGTGTGATTTGTGCATTTCGCCACAGTTTTTGCAAGCGACTATGGTAGGCAAAGCGCCTTTCCAATTGGCCCTGCGGATTGCTTGACGGTGGTGACTATGGTTTTTCTTAGGTACTGGCATGGTTTTGAGCCTTAATGTCCCGTAGGACAAGTTAAGATTCTAACACGCTCTGATTTGGCTATGTGGTTAAGGGAATATAAAAGCTCGGTTTTAAGCAAATAAAACCTTCATTACTGTCGCTTTAATAGCATCTAACCGTCTCAATATCGTTTTATTATCACGCTCAAACATTGATTGATATCGTGGAAGATCATGTCCACGACCATACAAAGTTATCGTAACTTGCTTCAAGCTGCTGTTCGGCTTATTTTTCACAAAACGCTCTAACGCTGAGCGCATTGCTTGAGCCGATTCATTAAAGCCAAGGCCAGCAGTGTGGTTTGTACCGAGAGCTGGCGCGACTATATGTTTAAGCCTCTTTTCATCAGCTGCAACTAAAGCATTATAAAACGATAGTTCAACTACGTTAGAACCTTGAGTACGGGCAACCCCAGTATCAATTTCAAGTGGCATTACAGATGCAATATGGATTAGTAATGGCCACTTTTCACAACCAGAGTTAACCAGCACTGCAGTGCCGTACTCTAGGCCGTCACGGTGTTGCTTAAGATGTTCTTCGTAAGCTGCAATACCTCGTTTCCCACCTTGCCTCTTTACGCAACCAGAAACACCACCAGTAGAAAGTCGGTTATGAAATTGTGGAATTACAAGTGCATCTGAGTTAATCTCAGTCATATCACCAACAAGAATATTTACTTTAATACCACCAAATTGTTTTTCAAATGCTGGCTCATCTCCCACAACAGCCTTATGACTAGGTCTAGTTGCTGCTAGCTGGGGTTTTCTTGCAGGCTGATCTGCTGGTAATTGAGAATCTTTTGTCCTTCTTTCAACCTTGTACTGCCTTAAACCTATTTTATTCACTATGGATGACCTTTTAAAATATCAAGTTAAGCTACAAAAGATAACATAATCGAGTGGTTATTGTCAAGACTATTGCTAGAATTATCCAGACTATGACTTTAATGGCAAGGTCTGTTGTCGATAAGACAGCTGAGAAGCAAGAGTTATTCAATAGAGTGCGCGAGCTGGCTAAGACCAAGAACGCCGTTATTCTTACGCATATTTATCAGCGCCTTGAAGTTCAGCGCGTAGCGGATTTTGTCGGTGATTCGCTGATGCTCTCTAAGAGTGCAGCGGAGACTGACGCAGATATTATTGCGTTTTGTGGTGTGCATTTTATGGCGGAGACAGCTAAGCTCTTAAGCCCCACGAAGAAAGTTCTACTACCAGATATCCAATCTGGCTGCCCGATGGCAGATATGATTAACGTCGATGATTTGCGTTTATTCAAAGCCAGTCATGAAGGCGCGCCCGTAGTCTGTTATATCAATAGCTCGGCTGCCGTGAAAGCTGAATCTGATATTTGTTGTACTAGCACTAACGCGGTGGATATAGTGCGCTCATTAGATGCGCGCGAAGTGATTTTCGTTCCAGACAAGGGGCTAGGCGAGTGGGTGCAAGAGCAAGTACCTGAGAAGAAACTACATATCTATGATGGTTTCTGTCCTACTCACTGGCAGATCACCGCAGCAGAAGTTGATAAACAGCGCGAAGCTTACCCCGAGGCTCTCATCGTCGCGCATCCAGAGTGCGATCCAGAGGTTTGGCGCAAGGCGGATTTCGTCGGCAGCACTTCGCAGATATATAAATTCGTCGAAGAGCATCCAGAGAAGCGCTTCGTGATACTCTCTGAGCAAGGTCTAGTTGCGCGCATGCAAGCTGATATGCCTGAGAAGCTTATTAGCACTGTATTCCCGCTGCCGCTCTGCCCTAATATGAAATATCATAGCCTCGAGAATCTTTATGATGCTATCGATCAAGAATTCACTGAGATTAATATCCCCGAGCATATCGCAGCGCCAGCGCGCGCGACTATAGAGCGGATGATGGAGATAAGTAATCGCAAGAAGATTTGGAGCGGCCCCGCTCGAAATACTCCCCTAGCCTCTTAAGAAATCCTTGCTTGCGCCCAGTTAGCGCCCACTCCGGCGCAATCAACTCTCCGCGCGGACCTTCGCCCATAACGCGCTGCACTACCCAGTGCTGCGGCAAGCGCGCGAGGAACTCAGCTAGTAGTTCTATATACTCTTCTTCACTAAAGACTGTGACGTCACCATTCAAGTAATCTATTTCAAGCGGCGTGCCTTTGAAGATACAGAGCTGGTGAATTTTGATGTCGTCTATATCCAGCTCACTGAGCTTAGTTGCAGTCTCGAGCATCATCTCGCGCGTCTCACCCGGCAGACCTAATATCACATGAGTGCAGATGCGTATATGAGGGTTCTTAAGTGCGCGCACTCGCTGCACCGCGTCTACGAACTCAGCATAAGTATGGGCGCGATTAATTCGCTCTTGAGTGATATCGTGCGAAGTTTGCACACCGATATCTAGCCAGATCTCTAACGGCTCGGCTTCGTAGTCAGCCTCTGAGTCTAGCGCTGCGACAATAGCCTCGTCACCAGTAGTCAGATCTGCACGCAGCACCTCAAGATGCTCAGCTAGATTAGCGAACCGACGTTTACGCCCAGCGTAAGTATCGATAAGCTTAAGCACATCATCAGGCAGGCAGTCTGGCCTAGTGCCAATAGCAAGCACGCGCACGCAAGGATGATTTATCGCTTGATCATAGAGCCGGCGCAGTTCATCAACAGGCGCATATGTATTAGAGAAAGACTGGAAGTAGGCGATAAATTTAGTCACGCCGAAGCGGCGACTCTGATCAGCTATACCTTGCAGCAGCTGCGCGCGAATAGTATCAGTCGCCGACTGCGCCAGCGAGCTCGAGCCCTCATCAGTGCAGAAAGTACAACCACCTATGGCTCTAACCCCATCACGGTTAGGACAAGTAAAACCGCCCTCGAGGGTAACGCGCTGCACCCCGCCACCAAAACGCTCGCGAAGGTATTGATTTAGCGTAAAATAAGGGCTTTGCAAGGGTGAAAATTATATCATTACAAAATGATTGACCAAGTGGCGCTTCTTATGTTAAGCTATGGGCTTGTGGCGGAGATTCACCGACAAATTATAAACACTCCAGCAGGTCATCCTGCTCAACAGATCTATCATCATGGCACCCGCTTGGCTTCCACTGACACTAGTACTGAAAAACAAATAATCAAAAGCGTAATCCCTGCCGATCAACTATTGATGCCCAATTATTTACACGGCACTGTACTAAAAAATTTAGATCGCATTATTAAACTTGCAAAGAGTACTGATAATGCAGAAACTGAGACAGAAAGAGAGACAGCAGGAAGTATGCAAAATTTTCTTTTGCAAATTGCTGATGCACTTAAAGAACGAGTCGAAGATGCTCTAAAGCAGATTCAAATTAAATCCAAAAAAATAGTTTTTGAGCTCCTCGCGCCAGCTGGAGCAGCAGATTCTGCAAGGCAGTTAATGGCACTTGCTGGTAATAAACCTCTAAGAACATGCACTGTAAATCTTGATGATAGTAATCAAGTGCAATCAATTCGCTTAGATGATTTGCTTAACGCCTGCACCAAGTCCCTGCACGCTACAACGATTGATGCTGAATATAAGAATGGATTAGCTTCAAGAGTAACAGCTCAAACGGCAGTACCTAAAAGCTCAGATCAAATTATACTAAGCCTTTTTGAAGCTGCGACTGCAGATAAAGAAAGTCTGTTAATGACCAGTATTAGAACTGGTTCTCAGTTTGCTTCTGCCCACACTTCGCATCTTTCTAAAAGCAACTTGCTACAATAATCCCCATGCCCCTTCCCATAGTCTTAGCTGTAACTGGAGCCAGCGGATCCGTTTATGGTCTGAGATTATTGTCGTTCTTGCTTGATACTGGTCATCAAGTGGAGTTGGTTTATTCTGATAACGCTAAGCTAGTTGCCTATCATGAGCTGGGTTATGATTTTCGTAACACTAATAAGCAAGAGTTTAAGCAGCAATTAATTGAGCTAATACGCCAACGCATGGGGATTGCTTCGCCACCTACGGTGGCTCGCAATGACGATAAACATGTCATCGCGAGGAGCGAAGCGACGTGGCGATCCCTACACGGCGGCATGGGGATTGCTTCGCCACCTACGGTGGCTCGCAATGACGATGCCAGGGGCTGCGCTCGCAATGACGACACTATTGAGAACAACTTACGCATCTGGGACCACAGCGATGTCGCCGCGTCTATCTCTAGCGGTTCCTACAAAACCCAAGGCATGATTATCGCGCCAGCGAGTATGGGCACTATCGCAAATATCGCAGCAGGTACTAGTAATAATCTCATCGCCCGCGCGGCTGATGTCATCATCAAAGAGAGACGCAAGCTAGTTCTGGTCGCGCGCGAGACACCACTCAGTACTATTCATTTGCGCAATATGCTAACTCTAAGCGAGATGGGAGCCGTGGTACTACCGGCTGCACCCGGTTTCTACCAGCATCCTAAGACCATAGATGATCAGGTGGATTTTATCGTCGGCAAGACTCTTGATGCTTTCGGTATAGAGCACGAGCTGTTTATGCGCTGGACTAATCATGGTCGTTGCATGCACGAAACGTCATCCTGAGCAAAGACTCCGTCATCCTGAGCGTAGCGAAGGATCCCCAAGGTATTGCGCAAAGCATGGGGATCGCCACGCCGTCTTCGACGGCTCGCGATGACGGGAGATTGCCACGCCGCTACGCGGCTCGCGATGACAGAGCCTTCCTCGCAATGACGGCTACAAGACTATAATATTAATATGCAGAACCTCTCCGAGTTCCTAAGCACAACTAACCACGAACTCAAAAACACTAATCTTTTTCGCAATATCGAAGATAAAGTTATCGCGACTGATGAACTCTGCTTCAGCGGCAATGACTATCTTGGACTAGCAGGCGAGCACCATAGTGACTCCCAGGCATGGAGCTACGGCAGCACTGGATCGCGCCTCACTACTGGCACCCACCAGATACATCTAGATCTAGAGAACTTAATTGCGCGCTGGAAAAAAACCGAAGCAGCAATATTATTCAGTAGCGGCTATATGGCTAATCTCGGGGCGATTAGTGTGCTACTGGATTCGCGCGATATAGTCTTTGTTGATGAGACGGCACATTCTTGTATCTATGATGGTATTAGACTGAGTCGTGCGCGCAAATGTATTTTCAAACATAACGACACTGAGCATCTCGAACAACTCTTAATCAAATCACGCCAAGAAGGCGCTAAAGCACTAATCATCACCGATTCAGTGTTCAGTATGGACGGTGATAGAGCGCCGCTCGCTAAGATGTCTCAGCTCGCTCGCTCGCACAATGCCAGTCTCTATGTCGATGAAGCGCACGGAGCTGGGGTGCTTGGCAGCCATGGTGCTGGACTAGTAGAAGAATTAATAGATCGCGGCGACTTACAACAAGGTGACGTCGAAATCCAAATGGGCACTTTCTCTAAAGCACTAGGGCTTGAAGGCGGCTATATCGCTGGCTCCGAGGAGCTTATAACTTATCTGCGCAATAAAGCTAGGACTTTTATATACAGCACTGCTGCTGCACCTATAGTTATTGCTGAAGCGCATGCGCGTATCACCAAGCTAATCAATTGTGAACTAGACGAAAGGCGTAACAAACTCAAGGACAATATCAGTTATTTTCGCAAGAGACTTAGCGAACTTGGCTACACGCTCTGCAATCAAGCTAGTCTAGAGACAGAAAACAAAAAAGTTTACAACGATAATACTGCTATCTTCGCTGTTTTCATCGGCGACACCGATGCCACTCTGACTACGGCTGCAAAACTACGCAAAGCCGGAATCTTCGTAACACCGATACGTCCACCGACAGTAAAGCAGGCGCGGCTGCGCATATCTATGAGTGCTAGTCATACTAAAGAACAAGTAGATAGACTGCTTTCACTACTACCGTAATGGATTGCTTCCAGCCACGCCTTTGGCTCGCTGTCGCAATGACACCATTAACGTCATCGCGAGTCCGAAGGGCGTGGCGATCCCCTCGCAATGACGTGATAGAATCAGTAACCTACCATGGCTAACAAAATCTTCGTCGACCTAGAAACCACTGGCGTAAGTCCAGTCAAAGACAGAATAATACAAGTAGCTGTTATTAATATAGATGGCAGCGAGTTCTCCTCGCTAATTAACCCGGAGAGAGTAATTCCTGATGAGGCGACTGCGATCAATGGCATCACCAATGCCATGGTCAAAGACGCACCCAAGTTCGGCGAAGTTGCGCTGAGACTACAAGAGATGCTTAACGCAGCTGATCATTTCGTCGCATACAATGGTGTTTTTGATTTTCAGTTTTTGCAAGCTGAATTGCAGCGTGCGACTGGCTTCGATCTTGATGAGCGCAAATATACTTTCATCGATCCTTATCGCATCTTCAAGACTATGTTCCCGCATAATCTTGCCAATGCCTATAAGTTCTACACTGGCGCTGAGCTAGTAAATGCGCACAACGCTATAGTAGATATCCGAGCGACGCGAGAGATTCTTGACAAGCAAGAACTTAGCTACCCTGAGTTATTCAGTCATGGTTATACTCATGTCGCCAAAACAACCATCGGCAACACCACTTTACTCGGCAAATGGTTCGAGATTAAAGATGATGGGCTAGTATATTTCAAACAAGGCAAACACAACCGTGAGCGCGTATCGCTAGTTCAAGCCGACTACCTCAAATGGGTAAGCAGTCTTGAAGACATCACCATCTCTGAGCGCAGATATATTAATGAGATTCTCTCTCAACTAAAGCAAGCTACTCGTTAAGAACTCTTAACCTAAAACCCGGGTAAACCCCCAAAAAGCCTGTATTATAGGCCTTTTTGCTTAAAAATTTTTAGTTTTCACAGTATCAAACTACTAGCAGCTTAAACCTTATATCTCTACAACGAGGGACGAATATTAACCATGCTGCAAGTAAAAGAAATCGAAAACAAATTTATCTTCAAAAAAAGCGTTAGCAATGTTAGCTATATTAGTGACGCTGAAGGTCAAGTGCTTGGCTTTAATAGACAAGCCAATGGCAACAATGTAATTTTCACTAAAGATCTTGAAGGTATTGAAGTTGCTATCGAGCACTGCCCAGATGGCACTAAGATTTTTCATATGGAGAAGGATTCTAAAGGTCTTCCAGCCATGCACGAATTCAAGCCAGATGGTACTGAGTACATCTATCTATTCGATTCAACTAAAATTCTAGAAAAAGTAGTAGAGCTTAAGAGCAACGGCGACAAAGTCACCTACTGGTTCTCCAAGAACGGTGACGAGATAACTCAAGAGCAAAGACAAAAAGGTGGCATACTATTCAAAATGCGCACCGCTGTCGCTGAGGCGCTGGTCTGGCTACATTCAGATGGTGAAGTAGAAAGCCACGGCCATCCTAAAGTTATAGAACATCTGCAACGCGTATTCGGTCAGTATCTTGATGGCGTCGCTCTGGTTTAATATTTACTTGTAGCTCTATCTATATCTCGCTGCTGCGCTTTGCGCTTAAGTGTCTCGCGTTTATCGTATTGTTTTTTGCCCTCAGCAAGACTGAGATTGACTTTGGCGTAATTACCCTTGAAGAAGACTTTAGTTGCAACGAGTGTCTTATTAGTAGTATCTAGCTCGAATTGAATTTTATCGAGCTCCTCTCGTTTCATCAGTAGTTTCTTGGCGCGCATTGGATCGTGCTTAGTAATGCCATGACTATACTCTGCTATTTGGCAGTTGAAGAGCCATGCTTCACCATCGATGATTTTGGCGTAACAGCCCTTAAGCTGTACTTGCCCAAGGCGCACCGATTTAACTTCTGTACCTTGCAGCACTATGCCAGCTATTATCTCTTTACCTAAAGTATAGTCATGCCTAGCTTTACGATTTTGGGCGACCGTAGCCTTGCCGCTTTTGGTTTCAGCGGCGCGCTTGGCTTTAAGGTTTTTTTGTTGTTTGGCGCGACCCATAAGCTTCATTATATCTGGCGAACAATATAATCACGATCTCAGGCGGGCATGGCTAATACCCCTCTGCACGCACTCGCAAGGCTCTCACCTTGCGCATAGTCGAAATAGGTCGCCGGCCATCGCTTCGCGATGGCGCCCGGCAACTGCGGTGAACCGCGTTGCGAGCGCTTAGCATCCGGGGTATTGCCTATGCCCGCTTGCAATGACAAAAATGGTTTTGCTGGCACAATTTACAATCATCATGAAGCAATGACGTGACCCACCAAACAGGGTATGATATTCATATGGCAGAAACGGTTAAATTCAAAGTTAAAAGACAAGATAGCCCCGATGGCACATCATATTATGACAACTTCGAGGTGCCACTCGAGCCGAGCATGAACGTGATTTCATTACTTATGGCGACTCGCGCTTACCCGCAAACTGCAGAAGGTAAAGCGACGACTCCAGTCTGTTTCGAATCGAGCTGCCTAGAAGAAGTATGCGGCGCCTGCACTATGGTAATTAACGGCAAAGTGCGTCAGGCTTGCACTGCACTAGTCTCTAACTTCGAGCAACCAATTAAGCTTGAGCCGATGACTAAGTTTCCTGTTAAACGCGATCTAGTGGTAGATAGATCAGTGATGTTCGATAATCTCAAGAAAGTAAAAGCTTGGGTAACAGTAGATGGTATTTATGATCTTGGTGAAGGTCCTACCGTGATGCCTAGCGTGCAAGAGCAAAGCTATATACTCAGCCGCTGCATGACTTGTGGCTGCTGCCTAGAAGTCTGCCCGCAGTGGACTTATGACAATAGTTTTATTGGCGCGCAAGCGATATCACAAGCTGTGTTATTCAACAGTCATCCTAATGGTCGCAGTGATAGAGCGGATCGCACTCAAGCACTAATAGATAATGGTCTTAATGATTGTGGTAACGCCCAAGAGTGCGTCAAAGCTTGCCCTAAAGAGATTCCACTTACTGAGAGCATCGCAAGAGCGAATCGCGAAGCGACTGTCCACTCGATCACCAGCTTCTTAAATGCCTAGAGCCTTATTATTCTTAGCGCCTTGGTTAATATCATTTCTTTTGTTTTTTGCTGGACCTATAGCAGCTAGCCTCTGGCTATCTCTCACTAACTATGACGGGCTTAATCCTGCTCAGTATCTAGGTCTTAGCAACTACCAAGAAATGCTCACCAGAGACCCAATGTTCTGGAACTCACTAAGAGTTACACTCAGCTATGCTCTTATCGCGCTGCCACTAGGAACTATCTTCGCGATATTAGTAGCGATTGTACTTAACACCCGTATTATTGGTCAGAGTTGTTATCGCAGTCTGATATATCTGCCGACCATTATTCCCATAGTCGCATCTAGCGTAGTTTGGTCTTGGGTCTTCAAGGCTGATGAAACTGGACTTATTAACAATCTGCTCGCGCCAGCATATAAGCTACTGGGGCTGCCTGCACCAATGTGGCTTGCTGACCCGCATCTAGCCCTACCGGCTCTCATCATCATGAGTTTCTGGTCACTAGGCAACCCTATCATCATCTATCTAGCGGGCTTACAAAATATCCCCGACTCACTCTACGAAGCTGCTGAGATCGATGGCGCCGGATCTATGGCGAAACTCTGGCACATTACGCTGCCGATGCTCTCACCGACTATATTTTTTAATATCACCATTGGTCTTATTCAAGTGTTTCAGTATTTCGTGCCAGCCTATGTGATGACTTCTGGCGGACCGCAAGGCGCGACCATGTTCTACTCGCTATACGCCTACCAGCTTGCTTTTGATGATTTTAGGATGGGCTACGCTTCAGCACTAGCATGGGTGCTATTTATTATCGTCATGCTCGCTACTTGGCTGAGTTTCAGGCTGTCGCGGGATCATGTTCATTACAGCTAGAGGAAAAATGACCCCTTTCGTTTCGCAGCAGCCTGTGCTATAAGGGTTTAGACCGAAAGGGGGATACCATGAAAAATAAAATATACAACGGCACTAATGAACATAGTGAAAAATACAGGGCAGAAACATTTAGGTTTGTAGGCTACGCTCTCTGCACACCACTCTGCATCAATATTTCAAAGCTTCTAACGCAAGACCCTATAAGCATACTCAATGAGAACCATTTCCTTCTGCGTTTATTAGCTTCAGCATTTATTGCTGCGCTGGGTTACTGCCTTGCAACCGTGGGATTAAAAACGATGATAAGATTAGACTGGAAGGTGATTGAATGTCAGAAAATACATATGTGATACTTATGCTCATTCTAGCGCCACTGGGTTTTGCCGGCTTCTGCCTACTTCTAGCCTGGAAAATGGACAAAATGATGATTGAAGCTTACAAAGAAAGCGGCATGGTGGAGATACCAGAGCCACTATTTAGCTATAAGAGTTTGAAGAACTTATTCTGAACAAAAAAAAGAGCGACCTGAGTAGGCAGGTCGCTCCTAATGAGGGGGGTGTGTATTATTATTCATAATACATTTAAGTTAAGCCCTAGTTAAGGTTCTTATCTTTCAACCAAAAGTATTATTTTCGAGATAATAAACTCAGCTAAATAGCCTATTTTGCTAGTATAGGCATTGATTATGACTAGCAAAACCGCTTTAGTAAATACCAGCCTAGACTCAGCCAAAAAGATATTTGAGACTGATTTTAAAGAAGCCGAGACGGCGTTTGGTTCTAAATTCCAAGAATTGCAAGGCACTCTCAAAACAGCCAGTTCTAAACTTGAATACTTCAAATGGCTGGATTTCGATTATCTGCGCAAAACCAATGAAGCGACTAAAACACTAGCAGCTGAAATCATCAAGCGCGGCATACGCAATGCTCTAGTCGTCGGCATGGGCGGCTCAGGAATTAATTCTATGGTTTTGCAAAACGCATTGCAGGAATTTAAACCAGCACTTAGCCCAGCAATCAAAGTTATAGTACAGAACAATCTAGATCCTAGTAGTCTTAAGACTCGCCTACTTAAACTAGATGTCAGCGGCGAACTCGACAAAACTCTCTTCATCGTTATCTCCAAGTCTGGTAGCACTGATGAAGTGACGCGCAACACTAGTACTATTATTAACTATCTCGCTAGATCTCTGGGCAAAGCCAGTGGTGGCGGCGAAGCTGAAGTACTGGCTAACTTCGCGAAGCGCTTAGTAATTATCACTGAGCCTGCTCAAGAAACCAAGAAGAATTTCTTGCTCGAGCTCAAAAAAGAAATCGAAGCTAAAGCCTCTGAGCCAGTAACTATCCCTGTCCTCGAGAACCATCCCTTCATCGGTGGCAGATTCTCGCTGTTCTCGCCAGTGGGTATGCTGAGTGCTGAGCTTATGGGTCTAAGCAGCGATAAACTAATCGCTGGCGCCGAAGCTTGCTGGCAGGATTTCTCAACTGCTAGCTTGGCTGATTCTACTGTGGCTCAATTAGCTTTGTTGGATATCATACTGGTGCGCAAACATAATTATGCTTACCGCTATAGTATGGTCTACGCTGATGCGCTTGAAGCGGTGAATAAATTTCGCGCTCAGCTTAAGGGCGAATCGCTGAACAAGACTGGCATAGACTCTACTGTGCATATACCCGGCATCGGTACTGTTAATCACCACTCAGATCTTGAGCTATTGCTTAAAGACGGGAATAAACTAGTGCTAGAACAAGTGTATTTCGCAAAACCTGCTCTCGATCATATTAACCAGAGTGCTGGGCTAGAAGCGTTTCGCGCAATCGAGAACGAGTCTAACCACGAGTCATTACTGCGCAATCATATTAAACCTCTGGCTCGCTATCTTATAGAGAAGAATTGTCCCGTGATCGAAACCGTGATCTCTGAGCAAACAGAAGAGCCGCTGGCTTACTATCTAATGCAAGACATGCTGGTTACTATAGTGCAAGCTGGCCTGCAAGATGCCCTAGGCGCTACCGAGAAACTAGATCTCTCGATTAGACAGTGGGAAGTGGAGAAGTATAAGAAGGCGCTTAGGAAGTAGTTTCGGCTTGTGCCGGAATGAACTGCTCGCTAATTTCGCGGCATCTTTTCATTATTAACTGAACTTTATTACCTAGTTGTTTAGCCCTTGCCTCTGCAACCTTGGCTATCAAGGATAATTTTTCGAATATCTCGCTAAAACTTCTGCTGTGTGCTTTTTTATTTAAAGCAGTTCCCAATTCACTTAAACGATTCATCAATCCATTAAAGCTAAGTTTCATCAGTTTTTCTGTTTCACGCCCGACTCCTCCAGTTACAGGTTTAGCTCCATGCAATCTGTGAACCTCTTGCCATCTTTGTTCTACTGCCCTTGGGCTTATGTCAACTCTCTCTCCAGTGGGACCTATAGTCCAAACTTTAGACGATGGTCTCTGTGGCATCCTTTTGGGTCTATGCTTGCTAGCAATATCCCTATCGTATCTTTCAGGGTAATCTGGGATTTTCATTTTCTTAGACCTTTAACCCCTTAGCACTGGGCTCTATCGCGAGTGATTCAACACGTCTAGAAATTAAACCAAAAATACTATCGACTTCAGCTCGAAGTGGGCTAGTAACAGATATAGTATTAAGTCTATTGCGCTGAGCAGCTATAGTAGTAGTAGCAGTCTCCGTCAGACGCAGCCTAGAATTTTGCAGGCTAAACCAAGTTGCCAGTTCTGGTTTAAGGGCACCAGACTTTAGGATCTTGGGCATGAAAGTATTGATACCGCTCCTATGCTGGGGATGCTCAACTGTGCGAGCCAATGCTATAACAGGCTCTAATTCTTTTCGAGTCTCAAGAATTAAATGCTGAGGAATTGTCAGGTCAGTCTTAAATTCTGCAAGAACCCGCTCATCTGCTCCTTGTTTCTTAAGCTTAGATAGTTCACTAAGCCACTGCTGGCTACTAAGCTGGTGACTTTTATTTCTAAGTTCTTGCAGGGCTTCTTCAAGCTCAGCTCTGGTCATAGATTTACTATCATTGTCTGCGGCTATTGGAGCTGCTTTTACGGCTTCAATAGGTGGCTCAGCTAAGTTTAAAGCACTAGCATCCAAGGCATGGAACGGTTTATTAATATGACTAAGGTCTCTATGAAAGAAGAAATCTGGCTGAACGTGATCACCCCACTCAACCATTGAACTAGCTTCTTCTAGTTTGGTTTGCAAAGATTTAAATACAAGCATGTCCTTATTAGAAGGATCTTTGCTACTGTAAACCAAAGCACTAAAACTATCAGCAAGATCAAATAATGAATATATAGAATCAATTACTTTTTGCAATCTTATCGCTTCAGGGTGTCTCTTATCTTTTTGTTCAATTTTTGCTTTGCTTTCTTTGAGAGCTTTTAATGATATCGGTATCGTAATATCAGGACGCAATACTCCGCGAGAGTTAGCTTTGTTGATTTTTGCAATTATTTTTCCGCGCCTATCAAGCTCAAGATTTAGATATTGAAGCTTCTCGTTTATCATCTGCTTTAGGCTTTCTGGACTTATGACAGCTTGAGCTTGGTGCAGATGCTGCTCGAACATTGGTCTTGCCGATTGTGAAGATGCTTTTAAAGGCTTATTTTTTGCTGGCAGCAAAGCTACTGCTTTGGATATAAGGTTATCAACCAACGTGTTTAAGTCAACAATTTCAGCTGCATTTAAACCAGTCAGATCTTTAATATGCCTCTGAACTCTATCAGCCAGATGAATATCATTAGATGCCGTTTCCTTAGAAGTCGTATTGAAGAGATTAGCTAATAGTTCATTTAACGCAGTATACGTTGAAGGAAATTCTTCTTTACTCCTAAGTGTTACCGCTACCGCATTTCTTGCTAGTGCTATCTTTGCCCAATTGTGCCCGCGCGCCGCTGCCGCTTCTAGAGTATTAGTACTTGGCTCAAGTAGTTTTTTTAATAACTTAAGTCTGAATTTATGCAAGTCTGTTGCATCTTTAGCATCAAGCATTTGCCCCAAATCTAGCTGTCCCATTCGATAAGCTCGATCTAAGTCCTCGACAGATCTTGCCTTATCCACCTGATACTCATCCCCCAGAGAGCCACCAAAAACATGCTTCATCAGCGAAGCTAATAAATCATCTTTTGCTCTATTAGGTTCTGTGTTCTTAAGCCAAGCCTTATGCTTATGTCTTTTTACTTTTGCTCTATAGTCTTCATCGGTCTCACCAAACATGCGCCAAGGGGCTCTATAATCAGCATCAAATGCAGTCCTGGAACGTGCTTTAGTAGATAATGAAAAACCTCGAGTTCTACCAGTGGATAATGAAAACGAAGCAGGTTTATGCTTGCCATCGGGATTTAGCCCCAATTCAATATTAATCGCTCGTATTAATCTTTCTCTCGCGGAAGGAGAAAGCCCCAGTAATCGCATACAAGTCTTATTGTAATTTGAAAGTTCCCAAATTTAAGATAAATTAATTGATTTTAATCTTTTATAGGCTCTGGCTCTGCAAGTTGCCCCCGGATTCGCTCGATCTTCCTAGTTAGCACACCAGCATCATCTTTGCTAAAAGCAGCACTTCTAATATGTTCTAATAAATCAGGTAACAGCACACGCAAATCAGCAATCTCCGCCGGGCTCAACTTTCGAGATTGCAAATCAGACAAGAACTCAATAAGCTCTGCGTAACTTAAACCTATTTCTTTTGGTGCTTCTGGCTGCACAGTCTTGGGACCGAGTTGTATTCTCTCACGAACACCAGATAGAGTCAGGGCTGAACCAGATACTGGAATCACAGCAGCCGAAGATGATGCGGGCATAGCAGGACGACCAGTGCTAAAGTGACCTCTTACAGTACCAGTAGTCATCAATATCGGACGATCAAATTGAGTATCATCGACTGTCATATCTATGCTATCACCCCAGCCTCAAGCTCCCTACTCTTAATCTCCGCACGTATCTTAGCAGTGAAATCAGTAACTGACATCTCAGCCTGCGCTTCACCGCGACGGTAACGTACGTTCACCGTGCCGTGCTCAAGTTCTTTATCGCCGACAATTAGCATATAAGGGATCTGCTGCTCTTGCGCTTCGCGTATCTTATAATTCATGCGCTCAGAGCGAGTATCTACAGTCGCGCGCACATCATCTTCGATAAGAGCATCAACTATCTTTTGAGCATATTCATTATGCTTGTCGGTGACCGGTATCACTATCACCTGAGTCGGCGCTAGCCAAGTCGGGAAAGCACCAGCGAAGTGCTCGATGATCACCATCGATATGCGCTCCATAGATCCGAATATCGCCCTGTGTATCATCACCGGCTGCTCAGGTTCTGAACTTGCGTTAGTATAAGTTAGATTAAACCTATGCGGCAAATTAAAATCTAACTGTATAGTAGCTCCCTGCCAAATTCTACCAATAGCATCTTTCATCTTGAAATCTATCTTAGGTCCGTAAAACGCTCCATCACCGGGATTCAGCTCATAGCTAACACCCATCTCGGTCAGCGCTTTTTTGAGACCAGCCTCAGCAAAATCCCAAATCTCCGCGCCGCCGATAGCATCAACTGGGCGCGTAGAAAGCTCAACCGTGAAAGTCAAACCAAGAGTGCCGTAGATTTTCTCTATCAAGCGATAAACACCTTGGATCTCAGAGACGAACTGCTCGCGACTACAAAATATATGCGCGTCATCTTGAGTGAAACCACGCACGCGCGCAAGTCCATGCACCGCGCCGCTCGCTTCATTGCGGTAGACAGTGCCCATCTCCGCCATGCGCACCGGCAGCTCTCTATAACTCTTCTTAGCGTTTTGAAATATAAGTATGTGGAAAGGACAGTTCATCGGCTTAAGCACGTATTCTTGTTCGTCCACCTTAAGCGAGTACATATTGTCTTTGTAGAAACTATTGTGCCCAGATGTATCCCATAATTCAGATTTGGCTATATGCGGCGTCACCACGAACTCGTAGCCAGCTTTGCGGTGTTCCTTCTTCCAGAATTCTTCTAGCTCTTGGCGCACAGTAGCCAGGTTCGGATGCCAGAATATCAATCCAGCACCAGCAAGCTCGTGAGTCGAGAAGAGATCCATGGCTTTAGCCAGACGGCGGTGATCGCGCGCTTCAGCTTCTTCGCGGCGCTTGAGGTATTGCTCTAGCTCCTCATCAGTCCACCACACTGTACCGTAGACTCGCTGAAGAGTATCTTTAGTAACATCACCGCGCCAGTTAGTACCAGAGACGTTAGTGAGTTTAATAGCTTTGATAAATTTAGTATTTGGTAGATGCGGACCCGCGCAAAAATCTGACCAAATCTTAGTGCCGTTACTATCTACGAAATAATATTCTGTAGGTTTGTCGTTGCGGTGCTCTTCTAAGAGTTCAGCCTTGTAGATCTCACCGCGCGCGCGGAATTCTTTAAGCGCTGCATCGACGTCAGTGACTGGCTCGCAGCGCAGCTCATAGGCACCTGACGCAAACTTCTTCATTTCTTTTTCGATGTTGAGTAAATCATCATCAGAGATAGGCTTGCCGCCTTCAGTGCGAAAATCATAGAAAAACCCATTCTCTGTAGCAGGGCCTACACCAACACGCGCCTGCGGATAAAGCTTCTGCACTACAGCAGCGAGCACATGCGAAGTAGTGTGTCTCAGAACTTCATAGCTGCGTTTATCACCGATGGTGACGATTTTAATTTCATCGCCATCATTAAGTTTAGTGATCAGATCATAAACTTCACCATTGCGCTCTATTGCTACAGATTTCTTAGCAAGACTCGGCGATATAGCTTTAGCCAGATCTAGCCCGGTGCTACCAGCAGGTAGAGAGCGCGAGCTGCCGTCTGGAAGTTTAACAGTTATATCTTGGGTGCTAGTGGTCATTCACTAACCATTATAGCTAAAGGACGACCGGGATCGTCCCGTGCTAGTTTCGCACAGGCTCCAACTACAAATACGGATTCTGATACTGATACTGTTGCTGCACCGGCGCCTGCTGCATTGGCTGCTCGCTAAATCCACCCATAGGTGCTGAGCCATAAGGCGCTTGGTAACCACCTTGAGGCGCATACTGCTGCACCGGAGTTGACGGGGCTGCATTCACTTGTATTGGCTGATCAAGCACAAATGGTACTTGAGTTCCAGATTTGAGCACGAACTCTTCACCTTTACGAATAGCGCCGCCTAATAGACCTATGCCAGCACCTATGCCAGTACCGATAGCTGCGCCTTTGCCTTTAGCGCCGCCACTAATAGCAGAGCCGACTAAGCCAGAGAGTGCACCAGCACCAGCTCCTACAGCAGTACCTTTTGCGATAGAACTTACAGCACCGCCATCAGCAGATAACTTAAAAGTATTAGAATCTACCTTGGCTGATAGTGGATATCTACGACCATCTGGAGTGATTACAGATGTTAGGCGAATATCTATAGAACCCGGTCTGCCAGCACGTGCTGCAGACTCTACGGCTACTATCTGTCCTTGCACGGTAGAACCGGGACCAGCAATCATCTGGTTGCCAGCGTATATGGGACCTGTGAGCATAGCATTGAAAGTCTGACCGACAGTACTGATTTCAGAACCAAGTGCTTCAGAGATAGTCACAGAGACTGGAGTGCCCGCTGGCACGAAGCTGACTTGACCTTGCAGTAATGGTTGCTGCTGCGCGTATGGTTGTTGATAGCTGGGCGCGTAACCATAGCCTTCAGCTAGAGCTGGTAGCTGGGCCGCGATGATTAATATAGATAGTAGTGATTGTTTTTTCATAGTTTTGGGTTCCCCTTTTGGTTTTAATTTTAACCTAAACGTCAAAGCTATTGTCATCGCGAGGAGCGAAGCGACGTGGCGACCCCTTTGCAGTGTATGGGGATTGCTTCGCCCCTGCGGGGCTCGCAATGACAGGGCCGCGGAGCGGGGCTCACAATGACGGTGTTTAAGATTCGCAATGACACTAACGCAGTAGCGCCGTAACCGTAGCTTCTAGTTGTGGTATATCGACTGGCTGTCTAGTCCCTGCCAGCACCACCAAATACGCTGGCAGCCCAGCTTCTGGTATACCTGGCAGCTGCGCCAGTAACCATGCGCCTTTCTCAGCGAGCACTATCGCTGTACTGATATCAGCAGCATCACCAGTAAAACTAGCCGAGAAAACTTCAGCAAAAAGCGCTTGCGAAGCCGGCTTAAAAGTACCAGCACTATTAATCAGCACAAACTCAGAATCTAATAAGGCGTAGCCATCTACACCTTCAATCGCTAGTAGATTAGTAAAATCATTCCTTAGCATCTTCTGCGTCATTATCATCATCTTCTTCTTCGTTCGCCGGTAGTTTGCTTTTGATCTTAAGCTCAGCAGCTTCTAGCCACGGCTCACCAAGAGCAACAGCGAAGACCTTACCTTCTACTCTTACTATATCGCCGTGCTCAACACCAGAGAGATACTCGTCGTCTTTGAACATTTTGATCGGCACTGCGATCTTAAGTTCAACTAGTGGTATCTTGGTGTGATCAGGACGAGCTAGCACTATACCTACATAATCTTTGCTTGAACGCATCGCGTCTTTATAATCTAGTGGCAAAGTCGAAAAAGCATAAAACTCACCCTCAATGGCCACTCTACGGCCCTTATAACTGGCCGGCTGAGCCATCAAATCATAAGTTGCCATAGGTGCTAAGTCACATTCTGCGCGGCTAAGCAGGGTCGCCTCAGCTGAGCCCAGTAGGCTAAAAAGCGCCAAAAACAGCCAAAAAGTCCTAAAAAAGGCTCTATGCATACCCCTCTATCATAGCAGCAAATAATGTGTTATAATATATAGCTCTGCTCAAGAGTGTTGTCCCCGCTCTTGAGCAGTTTTTTTTAGATGCTAAGCCAAGACAAACTCCAAACTCTTAATCAGGCCAACGAGCTCTTAAATCAAAAACACGCTAAGCTCGGCCTCAAACCAATGATGGTCAGTGGTACCAGCCCGGCGATGTTCCGTGCCGCTCTTGAACGTAGGTTAACTCAGCAAGTAGTAGAGACTAATAAAGTAGTGCGCGAAGAGCCTAGCCCGCGTATTATTCAAATCGCCGATGATTACCAGCAGACTATCAGCGCCATTAAGCAGCCGATGCCAAAGCCAGTCAAGACCAGCTATCTAGGCTTAATCATCGTCGCAACCATAATAATCGCAGCAATAGTGCTTGTCTATAGTTTCTGGGCTGGCAGCAAAGCTAGTAGCGTAACTAACCCTGACACTATAGTAGTAAGCAGCGAAAATAGACCACTAATCATCAGCTCAGGTCTCTTCGCTAAGCGCGCTGATGCTAAAGCCATGCAAGCAGAAGTCGAGCGTATCACTGGTGATAAAGTGCGCATTATCAAACATGGGCCATATTTCACCCTGCAAATCGGCGATAGCTACAAAAGCCGTGAAGATGCGTTTCTGGTCTTTGAGGAATTGATCAAATATCCACTTAGAGATTTGGCTTTACGCAGTTCCTCGGTATAATAGAGCTGTTATGCTCAAAAACCTACAGAGTAATTTTCTTCTGCGCCGTTTGCATTCGCTTAGCGGTATTGTGCCGATTGGCGGCTTTCTAGTCTTCCACTTACTGGCGAACGCGACAGCTATAGAGCATCCGACTAATTACACGGCACTGATTAATTTTTTGCGCACACTACCTTTTGTTGAATACATCGAATGGTTAGTATTATTCGTGCCTATAGGTTTTCACGCGCTCTATGGGGTGCTGATCTACACCACCGCCAAACCTAATCACATGCAGTATTCTGGGCTTGAGAATTTTAGATATATACTACAGCGCGCGACTGGTTTTGTGGCACTAGCCTACATCTGGTACCACATCATACAATTCAAAACCGTGCCCAACCTCGATTACGATTATGTCGCCAAATCACTTGCTGGCACTCAGACAATAGCTAACCTGCCACTAGTACCTTGGCTAAATCCTTTTAGTATCTATTGGTTCTATATCATTGGACTAGTGTCTATCACTTATCACTTCGCTAATGGTATTTGGGGTTTTTGTATTACTTGGGGTATCACCGTCGGCAAAAAATCACAACAGCTGACCAGCCTACTCGCTCTAGTGGTCTTCATAGTTCTAACTTATGTCGGTGTCGATACTATTAATCATCTAGCTGATGCTGGCAAAAATATAATTGCAGCGGAAGCAGTAGTAGAGAAAGCTGAATAAGTAGTGAAGCTAAACCGCCTCAGCCCAATATTAATAGCCATAATAGTTATCTGGGTTTTTTCGCGCCCGATTAATTCACTGCTGCTCTGGATCTATCAGAGCACCGGCGCGCAGATACATAAACTCGCTGGTAATGTCAGCGAAGTCAAAAAAGACGCGCTTAATCTACTTAGCGCCGAAGAAAAACTAGAACGCGCTGAGATACGGCTCACTGAACTGGAATTAGAGAATGCTAATCTCAAAGCTAAGAACTCAGAGCTAGAAAATCAAAGTGCGCAGCTTAACTACGCTGCGAAGTTCAGCTACGCAACTACCCCAGCTCAAGTAATCGGTAGAAGTCCAGATACTTGGCACAGGCAAGTGATCATCAATAAAGGCGCTAAGCATGGACTACGTGTCGGACAGGGTGTAATCAGCAGCAAATCTATAATCGGCCAAATCGGCAAAGTTAGTGACGATACTGCTATAGTGCAGCTCAGTCAGAACCGCGACTGGAAAATGGGTATCAAAATCAAGCGCACAGGACAGTACGCTGTGCTGGTCGGAGATTACCCAGCGCCACCGCATCTTGAACTGGTACCACTAGATTCAGACCTGCAGATCGGTGACTGGGTGCTTAGCTCAGGAATATGCTTGGAGGCTGGGGCTTGCCCATATCCAGCTGAGATGCCGGTAGGGCAGATAGTAGAAGTGCGCCGCGACCCAGATCAGGTGGACCTCACGGTCAAAGTAGCCTTATTAGATGATTTGAGTAAATTACGCCAGCTGTATATAATTAGATAGATTAACCAAGAGATGAACAATTTAGCCAGCACCGCCGCCAGTCAAGAGGAGTTCGAGACTAGGCTACAAAAAATCTTAGACGAGAATAAAGTAGTGTTTTTGGCGGCACATTACGCCGAAGAGAAAAAAGCTCTAGATACTGAGATATTAGATATTCGCGATTGCGCTGATATTTTTGATTACATCATGATCACTTCTGGTGATAGCCCGGCCCAGCTTAAAGCTATCGCACGTAATATCGAAGAAAAACTATCTAGCCAAGGCTTCGAGCCAAGTCACAAAGAAGGCAAGCAGGGAGATATTTGGTTCCTGCTTGATTACAGCGATTTCGTCGTGCATATTATCGACTCTAACGCTAGAGAATTCTATAACCTAGAAGAATTATGGTCGCGCGCTTATTTCGTGCCGGAGCATCAGTGGTATGAAGCACTAAGTAATAGTTAGCAGTCAAATGTAATCATACGGTCTTAAGCGGGCATGGCTAATACCCCTCTGCACGCGCTCGCAAGGCTCTCACCCTAGACATCCTCGAAATAGGTCACCGACCACCGCTTCGCGATGGTACCCGGCAACAGCGATCCAACCGCGTTGCGAGCGCTTAGCATCCGGGGTATTACCATTGCCCGCTTGCAAAGTATAGACTCTGACTGCAAACTATAACGCAAGTAGATTTACTATGCTTAAGCCGTGTTCACTCCACAGCTGCTCGCCGCTAAGCTCATCATCAAACTCAATAGTGATACAGGGCACGCCGATGTCTTTAGCGTAAGAACCAAGTGAACCAGGTGTGGCGTAACCTATATCTTCTGTTACAAGCAGCTGCATAATCTCTGCTATCTCAGCAGCTATCTTGCGCCCATAGGCATTGCGCTCTTCTATATCAGCAGCCGCGTTCACTCTAATATCAAGATTAACTTGTGGTGGATTAGGGTTCTGCACATAGTGATTAGTGTGCAATGAAATAATCAGCTCAGGCATAAACTGCTTAATAGTCTCAAGCAGAGTCTTAGTCTCAGCTTCGCTCGCTGGCATGCTGCCACCATAATATGGGTTAAGTTTACCGTTAGGCAAGAGCGGTGGCACCGCCTGCCAGTTCTTGCTCGGCATATTACGGTTAAGATCTACGCCACGAGCATTAGTGCGGGTTTGCACCTTCAGTCCATCAGGGTTCAGCGCGGGGATAACTCTAATATGAGCCTGCTTGGCTAATTGCTCTTGCAGTCGCTTAGCGTAGTAAGCACTCTGTGGCTCGACACCATGAGTGCCGCCGATGATTAGGATTCTGGGTTTAGAGGAGTTAGACACTTCTGTTAATTATATCCGCATCGTCATCGCGAGCCATGTCATTGTCATTGCGAGCCATGTCATTGTCATTGCGAGCGAAGCGAAGCAATCTACTACATATAATGGATTGCTTCGTCGTGCTAACGCACTCCTCGCAATAACGACATTATTACAATGAAGATATAATTTCTGCCAGCCTGTCTTCCTGCGCTATCGCCATAACGTGCACGCCCTTGAATGGCAGCTTGCGCACTTCATCTACTATGGTCTTCGCGATTTTAAGTCCAGCTTGATGCTGGCGTTTCATCGCGTCAGCTGACTTAGCATCATCTATACCTATCGCTGCAGTCATCGCCGCAATATCAGTCTGGGGAATATTTACACCCCAGATATTTTTATTGATAAAATTCGCTTGGCCAAGAGTCTTCAATGGAGTGATACCTATCAGAGTTTTCTTCGCAAGCTCCTCAGGTATCGAATCAGCAAAACGCTTAAGCTGATCTATATCGAATACTATCTGTGTCTGAAAAAACTCCGCGCCTATATCGTAGCGGCGTTGCATAGTCTCTGCTTGCGCCTTAAGATCAGGCACACCGGGGTGGGCGGCGGCGGCGGCGCAGTAATCTACTATGCTCGGCACGGGGATTGCTTCGACACTTCGTGTCTCGCAATGACGGTCATTATGCGGCGCACCGTCATTGCCAGCCACAACACCCCCGTCATTGCGAGGAGCCGTAGGCGACGAAGCAATCCCCTGAGCTAGAGGATTGTCATCATAGTCTTTACCTTGCTTAAGTTTAGCGACAGCTAATAATAATTCATCACTCTTCAGATCGAAACTACCTTTAGTAGTCGGCGCATCACCCTTATCAGCTGGATCACCGCTTAGTATAAGTATGTTACGCAAACCTAATGCCCAGCCGCCTAATAGATCAGACTGCAAACCTAGGCGATTACGATCACGGCAAGTCATCTGCCATATTGCCTCTATGCCAGTCTCACGCTGCATCAGGTAACTCACTGCTAGTGATGCCATTTTCATGCTAGCTCCAGAATTATCGGTAATATTAATCGCCGAAACTAAATTCTTAAGCGGATGCGCACGCTCTAGCAGTATAGAGATATCCGCAGCCTTAGGCGGGTTAAGCTCAGCGGTGAAGATGAATTTATTAGAATTGAGGTCCTGACGGAGAGTCACAGGGGATTACTTTAGCATTAAATAGTGGCGCAATCTGGCGCAATCCCAGCCATCATACCCTCCCTGGGGTACGATACTTAAATAATATTAATACATATAACTTTTTAGGCAAAACCCTAATCCGTTATTATACAATTAGTCAAATGGGTTTATTTGGAAGATTGTCACGTAATATAGGTATCGATCTCGGTACCGCTAATACTTTGGTTTGCACCTCTGATGGGGGGATTATTTTAAGGGAGCCGAGCGTAGTTGCTGTCAACCGTGACAATGGTGAAGTTATCGCTGTCGGCGAAGAAGCGCGCGCCATGATCGGCCGCACGCCAGCGCATATTATCGCCACGCGCCCTTTGCGTGATGGTGTGATCGCTGATTTTAGACATGCTGAAATGATGCTGAGATATTTTCTCGAGAAGGCTAACGGTCGCGGTGGTTTTCGTCCACTAAGTAAACCGCGCATCGCTATCGGTATCCCTAGTGGTATTACTGAAGTTGAGCGCCGAGCTGTACGCGAAGCAGCCGAGAACGCTGGTGCTGGTGCTGTCTATCTTATCGAAGAACCGATGGCAGCAGCTATCGGAGCAGGGCTCGCTGTCGCTGATCCTATAGGTAGCATGATAGTAGATATCGGTGGCGGTACCACCGAAGTAGCGGTAACTTCACTCTCTGGAATCGTAGTCTCTGAGAGCATCCGCATCGCTGGTGATGAGCTCAATGAATCGATCATGGCTTACATGAAAAAAGTCTATAACCTATCTATCGGTGAAACCACTGGTGAAACTATCAAAATTAAAATGGGTTCAGCTTACAGGCTCGATGAGCAATCTGAGCAAGATCAAATCGAAGTGCGCGGACTTAATCTACTCAACGGTCTGCCTCGCACAGTTCTAGTGTCGCGCCCTGAAATTCGCGAAGCGATGGCTGAGCCATTAACTGCTATCGTCGAATCAGTTAAACGTACACTCGAGCGTATTCCTCCAGAATTAGCTGCCGATATTTATGAGCGCGGCATCATGCTTGCTGGTGGCGGCGCACTCTTGCGCGGACTTGACGAGCGTATCACTCAAGAGACAGAAGTTCCTGTGCATGTAGCTGATGATCCGCTTAGCTGTGTGGTGCTTGGCACCGGTAGAGTGCTAGTCGATAAATCTCTACGTCGTGTTCTGGAGTTGGCTGCTGGGCCGCAACTTGTCTAGCAAAATACCCTAAGGCAAAGCTTAGATTTTTGCACTCGTGTTGAAAGCGCAAAAACGTGACATAAGTCACCTTTTTGCTATGCTTCGCTACGCTCGCAATGACAGATAAATCAGACTACAATAAAGTAGATGGCTGAAACGCTTATCGAAATCAAAAACCTAAGCAAATCCTTCCCCGTCGCTAAAGACCTCTGGGGCAGGACTACTAAATCACTGCAAGCAGTCAACAATGTCTCACTAGAAATCAAGACTGGAGAATGCCTGACTATAGTCGGGGAGTCGGGCTGCGGTAAATCTACACTAGCGCGGCTAATACTTAAACTTATAGACGCTGACGGTGGTAGCGTGCATTACGCAGGTAGAGATATATTGCAGCTTAGAGGTGAAGATCTGCGCCGGCTTAGACCAGAGCTGCAGATGGTGTTTCAGAATCCGTATAGTAGTCTTGATCCGCGCTACCGCGCTTATGATAGTATCGCTGAGCCGCTCAGGGTTCATTGGACTTATTATCAGAGTCATTGCTCGCCTCGTCATCCTGAGCGCAGCGAAGGATCCCTAGACTTCGCGCAAAGCATGGAGATTGCCACGGCGGCGGAGCCTGCGGCGAGCGAAGCGTGGCTGCCGCCTCGCAATGATAGCAAAAACGAGACCGACGTCTCGTTTTTGCGCTCTCAACCACGAGTGCAAAATCTAAACAAGCAAGAATCAATAAAGCAACGCGTCCTCGAACTACTCAGACTAGTCGAACTCGACGAGAGCATACTAACCAAATACCCGCACGAATGTTCAGGCGGACAGAACCAGAGAGTCTGCATCGCAAGAGCACTAGCCTTGAATCCCAGACTCGTAGTAGCTGATGAAGCGGTGAGCGCGCTTGATGTTAGCACTCAGTGGAAAATACTTAAACTAATGAAACGCTTGCAGAATGAGCTAGGCGTGAGCTTCCTGTTCATCGCCCATAATCTTGGCGTGGTCAAATATGTCGCAGATAGAGTCGCCGTGATGTACTTAGGTGAGATAGTAGAGCTTGCGCCTAAGGACGAAATTTTCCGCAATCCTCTACATCCTTATACTAAAGCTCTAATCAACGCAGCGCCGATAGCCGATCCGCGCCAACGTGATCGCGAGCGTATCTATCTCGGTGGCGAGATACCTAAGGCCACTGATATACCCAGCGGTTGTCCTTTTCATAGTCGTTGTCCTGAAGCCATCCCTGACTGCTCGCGGGTTAAGCCTACATTTACTAAGCACGGTGAAACTCAAGTCAGCTGTTTATTAGTCAAATGAAAGCAACCGAAAACATAAACTCTAATAGCGCCAATATCGACAAGCTCTCAGCGCTTGAGATGGTGGAACTCTTCATCGCCGAAGAAGACGCTGTGCGCAAGGCGCTTAGTGGCGCGCGCGCTGAGATAGCTGCTGCTATTGAAGCTGTGTCCGCGAGCCTAACCCATGGTGGCAGATTATTCTATATCGGTGCAGGCACTAGCGGCAGGCTAGGTGTACTTGATGCTTCTGAGTGTCCGCCGACTTTTGGGACTAAGCCGGAGCTGGTGCAGGGTATTATCGCTGGCGGTACTGAAGCACTGACAACTGCTATCGAAGGTGCCGAAGATGATAGAGTAGCTGCGCGCACAGTGGTGCAGGAGCGCATGCGCAGCGGCGATGTACTAGTAGGTATAACGGCTAGCGGTTCTACACCATATGTAGTGGCGGCGCTGGAAGCTGCGCGCAAAGCTGGGCTCAAGACTATAGCCATCGCCAACAATAAAGATGCTGAGAGCTTCAAAGTAGCTGAGATAAGTATATTTCTCGATACAGGTGCAGAAATAATCTCAGGTAGCACTAGGCTTAAGGCTGGCACTTCGCAGAAGCTAGTTCTAAATATGCTTAGTACCTGCGCCATGGTGCGCTTAGGTAAAACTCGTGGCAATCTAATGACTAGCATGAGAGCTAAGAACGACAAATTAAAAGCCCGTGCCTTAAGATTAGTGCAAGAGCTGAGCGGTGCTGATCAAGCGCGATCACTAGAGGTGCTAGAAGCTTGCGACTACGAGGTAGAAGCGGCGCTTAAGCTGCTGGGCAAATAATTATACAGTGTTTAATTATTTCAAAAATAACATATTATCCCAGCGCAAAAACAAAGACGCAGTGGACAAAACGCCTGCTAAGCGAAAGCAAAAAACTCTAGAACACCCAGAACACGGACTAATAACCTTGCGCAAAATCAAAGGCTCTCATAGACTCAATATCAGAGTAGCACCACTTAAAGGCATCACCGTCACCCTGCCATACAGTTCAAGCTGGAGCGAAGCTGAAGATTTTATCGCTAGACGTCACGACTGGATAGCGCAGGCGCTGCGCGAAGTACGCCAGCAAGAAGCTAAGCAGACTATATTTAAACCGGGGCTAGGATTTAGAACTAGAGATCGTGAGCTGGTGTGGATCGCGGATACGTCATTGCGAGCGAAGCTCTCCAAAACCAAAATCCTCATCTACTACAGTAACGAAGAAGCCATAACCAAAAACCAAGAACTAATACGCAAAGCCATAGAGCGAGCACTCAAAATCGAAGCGACACAATATCTACTACCCCTACTAAGTCACTATGCTACCAAGCACAAACTCAAACTAGCTAACACTAGCCTTAGAGCTAGTCGCGGACGCTGGGGCAGTTGCAGTTCTACTAACGATATCAGCCTCAATATCCACCTAATGCGTTTACCCGAGCCACTGCAGCACTATGTACTACTACATGAACTTGCTCATACCAAAGAGCATAATCACAGCCCCCAATTCTGGCAAACACTCGACTCATTGTGCTTAACAGAGTTACAAGAATCAGCCAAAAGCTTAGACAAACAACTTAAAAATTATTCGCCATATATATACTGATAGATTGCTTCGCCGCTGCGCGGCTCGCAATGACAAGTACCTGCACACCTCGCAATGACATCACCTAGTCCACTAAGTTGATCTTTAGGACAAAGCTTCAAGCATTGAAGTTCGCCAGCCGTTAGAACGATACGTAGGAGTTCACTCAAAAGTGATCAAGCATCGCAAGAAAATTCTACGAATAACAGCAACAATGCTAGCCATAGCATTATTGCTTGCGCCCGGACAAGCGCGGGCCGCAGGCATGCTAGGTGGTAGCAGCATTGGCAATCCTCGAGCAGATTTTGACAGCTATAGTAACGATAACTCTAATAACAATCAAACATCAAATAGCTATAACAATGATGATGATCAGCAACAAGCAATAGAAAACTATAATAATGCCAATTATGACGATACCGAAGAAGAAACTGAGACGCTAGTACCTAACAGCCTAGAGAACAACCAAGCAGCAGAACCAAACTTAGATCCAGAAGCAGACACGAGCGTAGAAGCTAACACCAACAGCAGTCTTAGCACCGCTTCACTATCATCTACAACCAAACCTAAGTCAAGCACCAGCACTAAAAGCACCCCAAGCTATAAACCACTAGAGTTCGTATCAGGGCAAGACGAAGAGCTTAAAGTAAACATTGCGGCTAGAAGCATGGAGCTAGATCTACTCAAAGGGCGCAAAATTAAACTAAAAGTCAATCCCAAAGCACTATATAAGACCAAAGAGAAAAGTGCGACTTATAAAATCAACCTATATGACACTACAAGCGGCGACAGAGAGTTAGTCACAACCCAAAATATTACCGTTACAAGAGGCGATAAGATCTCATACGCGAACCTAGATCTTAACTACTTCACAACCACTGATAAAGATATTGAAATAGATATTTATGACACTCTTGGCGATTTGGTTAACACTTATAAAACAACTATAGCCGCTAGCAATCTAGAAACACAAACCGCATCAGTGGACGACTCAGCAGATCCAGACGCAGCACTAGCAGATTGCGACAATAGTACTTTTGGTGCCTGCCAATTAGACTATATCTTCAGTAAATTACAATTCGAAGCAAGTAAAACCACCAGAAATGCTGCCGGTTACACCAAGACTAGAGATGGCTCGTATAAAGTTTTCTATCCTCTTGGTAGCCCTCAAGTAAGCAGGCAAGTAGTAACCAAGTACTATTCAAATGGCAGCGGTAGTGGCGGCACAGGCGGCGGCGGCAAAGGCGGCGGCAAAGGCTCTGGTGGCGGACTAAGCGATAATGACACCAATAACTTAATAATTAGCGATCTCGTTAGAATCGGTGCGCTCGCCAACGATCCAGCTAACCCTAAAGGCGGTATCTTAACTTATTACCCTGACACCAATTCTCTTGGTTTCAAGATCATTGGCGCAGCCAACGAATCGATGATGCTAAACCCTAATGGTTTAATTGGCATAGGCGTAAACTCACCTACAGCATATCTAGATTTAAGAGCAGGTACTAGCTCTACTCCTGCACTAAGATTACGCAAAGCTACAGAACTAACAAGTGTAGCCGTAGATGGTGCTGTAGAATACGATGGCAAGCTCTGGTTAACTCAAGGCACTGAGCGCAAACAAGTTGCAACTACAGACTTACTGCCTAATATGAGCAACCTGCCAGCAGGTGGGCTTACTGGCACACTACCCGGCGGCGTCATCCCAAGCTATGTAGTGAAAGTCTCTGACGTACAAACCATTTGGAACAAAGCTATTGTAGATTCTACCTTGCAGAACGTTAGCACTAGCAGCAACTTCACAGTTGGTGGCAACCTATTCTTCACTGGCAGCTCTTATGCTAACGGCAAAATATTAGTATCCGACTCCAATGGACAAGCCGACTGGCAAATTCATGACGAGTGGTCACTCAATTCAGACAATGGTGACACTGTAGATGCTCTATATATCCACGACGGTGGCAGAGTAGGTATCAACGATCTTACTGCTGATTATTTATTAGATGTTAATGGTACCCTCGGTGTAGCCGGTAATACCACACTAGGCGGCACTCTTGCGGTAGCTAGTGATACCGCGATAGCTGGCACACTAGGAGTTACTGGGGCTAGCACTCTATCTAGCACTTTAGCTGTTACTGGAGCGACAACACTAAGCTCGACTTTAGATGTTACTGGTAACACGGTATTGAACGGCAACCTTAACACCAATGGCGACACTTCGCTTGATGGCTCACTGAGAATTGGTTCTGGTGGTTCAAGAGATTTTGCTACCAATAATGGTGATTTATACATCGAAGGTGTTCTTGAAGTTGATGGCGATATCCATCTCGGCGATGTACTGGCTGACACTCTAACTGTCGAAGCTTCGATGATAGCCAAAGGTGGCATCAGCGCACAAAACGGTATCAATATGAACAATAATCTTATTGTCAATATTGGTGCAGCAGAAACAGATTTCACTAATGGTGGTGGACTAATTCTTAATGGCGACCTAGCTGTTAATGGTAATGATTTCTTCGTAGATACTGATAATGGACTAGTAGCTATTGGTGACAATACTCCCGATGCAAGTCTGGAAATAGTAACTAACGGCTCAGTTATACCGTTTATGATCAGCAATGGTAGTGATGGTGATTACCTTACTGTGATTACCAATGGCGACATTGGTATCAACGATACTACCCCTGATATTTATTAGATGTTAATGGCACCCTAGGCGTAGCAGGCAACACTAATCTGGCTGGCACTCTTGATGTAAGTGGCGCTTCTACACTCAACTCTCTCACCGTCACTAACAACACCACACTCAGCGGCACTCTCGGTGTAAATGGAGCTACCACATTATCCAGCACTTTAACGGCAGGTGCTTCGACTCTTAGCTCTCTTGCTGTAACCAACAACACTAGCATGGGCGGCAACCTCAATATCACAGGCAACACCGGCATCAACGGCAATATTAACGCCAATGGCTCAGCAATATTCAATAACAATCTGGGCAATAATGATTTTCGAATAAAAGGTCAAAGCAATGCAGATCTGTTTGTAGTTGACGCCAGTGTTGACATGATCGGTATCGGCATGAATAACCCAACTGCGACCATGCATATCAATGGTAGCTTAACCGTAGAAGGTGTTAGCAGTTTCGAAAGCGACATCAACACTCACGGTAATATACACGCTGGCGGTTATGGTGATTTTAATGGCAACCTAATGGTTAATGGTGGGACTTTCTACGTAGATGTTCTTTCGGCTAAAGCAGGCTTCGGTGATGCTACTCCAGATGCAACTCTCGAGATCGCAACCAATGGCTCTATTATTCCTTTAATGGTCAGCAATGGCACTAATGGTGACTATTTCACCATAGTTGCTAATGGTGATGTTGGTATTAACAGAGCTAACCCTTCTTAT
>Ga0172367_10001684_pt1 | contig 31485 bp, 37 predicted proteins | sample Lak10m_FD_114542 | JGI IMG/M metagenome (GOLD analysis project Ga0172367, IMG submission 114542) | Freshwater microbial communities from Kabuno Bay, South-Kivu, Congo - kab_022012_10m | ecosystem: Environmental > Aquatic > Freshwater > Lake | place: Democratic Republic of the Congo: South-Kivu...
GGCTTTGAACTCCTTGACCCGCCAGAGTTTATATCACATTCTGGCAGGGCCTGCTTGGAGTCGGCTAACCCTTAAAACATCCTTAGGAAAATGCTGTCCAAGGTTCGGGGCGCACCTCATTTCGTGACTTTGTTTTCGCAGGTTGAGGCAGCGCAAGTGTTGTTGCTAATAATGGTGGACGCAATACTTATCATCCAAAATACAAGATGTTGTTTGATCTTCATTTTTTTCACCTTTTAATTACTACTTGTTTTTTGTTAAATATAGTTAATTATCTTATTTAAGTAGAAAAAATGTCTAACTTATTTTTATTACACTCTCTAAAAATAGGTAAAGCCTGATTTCTCGATACCTGTAACAATATTGAAGGATCTTTTTCAGTCTACTACCATTGAGCTTTGTCTCAGTCTTTGTCCTTGAGTAAGATTCAATCATGAAAAGAGCTTAAAAGGAACTGCAAAACTTCACACTACAATCGACATTGCCAATGACTTGCCTCAGTTTGCAATCATTACGGATGGTCGGCACCATGATGTGCGCGTCGCCCATGAGAATCTATCCTTTAAATCCGGTGACACCGTCGTATTCGATAAGGGATATGTCGATTATGCTTAGATGCACGATCTGCATGTCGGAGGGGTCAGGTTTGTTGGTGTTTCTAACAAATACGCGATGGCTGCTGTTGGGACGCTCTTAATTTTAAAAGAGCCTATTTCTAGGCTATTAGGGAAGCTTCCTCGACTCTCATTCCCTGGGTAGGGTCGCGAACCGGACAGGAGTGAAGGAACTTGATTCGTGCTGACCAGGTTATTGATCAGGCAATGAGCGAAAATGGAGGAGATGCTCTTGATGAATTGCAGAAATATTTTGATACAATGCAAAGAAAGGCACTTCGTTCGACTGACTTTGGGGACTATTCTGCCCAAGATGTGCAAAAGGTGGGGAGGGTTCTTTAGAGAGAATTGATGCAATGGGCTTCAAAGCATCAGGTTGCTAATCCACCAGTGATTATTGCCGGGAGCTTTCCCAGTGGAAGGGCTCGTTTAGGTGTGATTAATTCGGTATTGATGAGCATTACGTCTCAACTTGTAGAGCTATGGGTGTATCCTCTACTGGATGTGCAAAAGCATGACCGAGATTTTCATTTCAATCTCTATCCTGAGCCCAAAGTCTTTTTTTTTGGAGTAAGGAAGTAATCGTAATAAAAGGTAATGGATTTTAAACTTTTCACTTTAAAAAATATTCAAAATCCTCTGGAAGGGGTTGCTTCCAGAGCATAGGAGTCTCGCGAGAAGGATGGATAAACCCCAATTCTCCAGCGTGGAGCATGATTCGAGGCGCCTCAATCCAATGATCGTGAAATTGGGCTATAAAGTCTCGATGATAGGCCTTCTCTCCTAGGAGAGGGTGGCCTGTTTCACTTAAATGAATTCGGATTTGATGAGTTCTTCCTGTTTCAAGTTCACATTCAACGTATGTGTAATCAGGAAAATATTTCTTTACTCGTACATGTGTAATCGCAACCTTAGCGTTGACGCGGGATACTGAGCTTGCGGCACGAACCGAGCCACGGAGACCATCACCTCGATTTTCAACTAGTTCAGAGCGAATAGTCTGATCTTTCATCTTGCCATGGGCGAGAGCCACATATCTCCGATGAATGGAGTGGAAGCGAAATTGATTGGCAAGCTTTTCCTCGGCTTCTCTTGTTCTTGCAAAAACAACCAAGCCGCTAGTTTCTCGATCGAGCCTGTGGACGACTCTGACTTTCTGATTGCCCAGATGTTGTGAGGCCCAGTGCTTCAATGTGTCTCGATCTTCTGGGAGATAAGGGACTGTGCTCATCCCTGAAGGTTTGTTGATGATGATGATCTGTGAGTCGATATGGACAGTTTGAGGGGGTATGGTTAATTGAGATGGATGAGACAGGTTTTCGTGGAGCGTCCTAGTGCGGGGCGTGTTCATTTTGAGTTCGGGAGTGAGCTGAGGGCTGACGAGAAAACTTGGGTCGGTCACTGGTTTGCCATTGATCCAGATTTTGCCGCTTTGAATCCAGTCGCGAGCTTTATTCCAACTGAGCTGATGTTGTTGACGAATCAGAGCGTCGAGGCGAATTTTCGTGGCACTTGAGGGGGTGTTAATTTTGTCAGACATCGAAATGCTTTGCCATGCGTGAGTTACTTTGCCAAGTGTCACTTTATCTAAAGACTAGTTAAAAATTTTATCAGAATTCAATGTTTCAAATAAATAGTGATCCACAGTCTTAAAGTTTTTCTGAATCAATTTCCAACGTCTTTGATGTTGTCCGCTATTGATTACTACTTGCTTACAGAAGTTTGTCTTGCTTTAAAGTGGGATCCGATTTTAAATCGTGTGTTGAAGTCTCAGTTTATTCGATGTATTTTGCCTCTTGGCAAAGGAAGGTCCATTGATGGAGGGCGTATCGACTTTGCTCTTTTTTCGAAAACCCTGAATTAAGTACTCCTCCATTGTAAAAAACTTCGAATCGAGTCAGTACGATTTTCATTTGCTGATGATCAATAGGAGTGATTTCAATTCGATTTTCTCTCCAAGCATCTCCAGGGATAGACTCGATTGTGATGCGCGTGTTGCCTTCTTGAAAATTTTTGTATTCGGTGTGTTTTTCCCAAGAAAATTTTGCCAAGGTAGAAGGATTGATCGCATTTTCAGTAGAGATGAGTAAGATTTTTCCATCTGCTCTGGATTCCTGAACAAGTCCGTATAGTGCGAACCCTTGAGGTGTTCGGGCTAAGTTGACTTTTGTACTTTTTGGATCGAATAAAGATGAGCCAAATGTAACGTGCTTCTGAGGAAGTACAGGAGGTAATGGCTGGACTGGTACCTGGACTAGTAAATGATCAAAGTTTTTAAGTGATTCAACCTGATGGCAAGTTGCAATGATTTCTTTTGGTGTAAAGTGACTCCCGTACGAAACAGTCCAGCGGCTTGAACGCGAACTTCCTCCGGATTTCCAATGTGGAGGCTCAGTATATTCCACCTCAAAGGCTGCAGTGTTTTCTGCAAAATGAAGAAAATATTGATCGATCGACCCATCTAGTTTTTCGATGCCAGCGCTTTCTGAAGGTATTTCAAAGTTTGCTTGTTCTTTTTGAAATTCGCTCGCCAAAGCAGGTAATCGAGTTTGGAATAAAGCACATGATAGGAAAAATAATATTTTTTTCATGAAATTCACAATTCCTCCATCTCATCACGACGTGAACGATTTTGCACGCCTAGATAAGTTAAGGCGTGATGCGGGGCAGTAATTGGGGCGTGGACCAATTCTCGGAAATTTTCGACAAACTTCAGGGCGTTTTTCGTAAACGGTACAGCGACGATTCTTATCTAAATAAATGCAGTCGCGGCCATTTTTCTGTTCTAAAACAAAAATTTGAGTCTTCTGTTGAAAAACTTGGATAATTCCTTGTTTAGAGAGTTTTTTTGCAACTTGTTTGAGTGAGATTGCAGCTTCTTCTTCGCAAGTGAGTCCAAGTCGAATGAGATCAAAAACACTGACTTCAACTGGCAACGTGCAACAGCCTGACCAGCAACTTTCGCAAAGACCCTTTTTATAAAGGTGCCAGGTCAAAGGTCTTTGTGGATCAGCGAGTATCTCCTTTTTTTTATTCATAAGAGCGTGTTTTAACACGCAGCCTCGTTTGAATAAATAAAAACCGAATTTAATGCTGCCCTGCTGGGCTAAGTTTGGATTGGATCCAGCGTCCTACTGGGCTTTCAAGGTCGACACGAACATAGAACTCTATTCCATAAGGATAGTCGCTTGGAATGCCGCCGAAGTTAATTCCAGCAAGCTCGGGTGTCTGCGGTAAGGTGAAATCAGGATTGAGTTTAAATGCAGGGGCTCCACTATCACCTCGGTGAGTGTTGGTCTGAGCAGCAGGTCGCTTTCTTAGATTGAGACGATTTATTGCTTCATCTTGTCCGTCTGTTAGATAAGGCATATTGAGAACACTATGAAGGGCTTGATAAGTCTCTTTCTTGATCCCGCTTGTTGTATCAATTTCCTTTTCGACTTCATCTAAGGGTAAGGTAGGTTTTTGTCCCTTTTTTAGAGCCAGTGAGAAATGTTGGTTAAATACTAGGCCAATATCTCTCCGGTCAGCAGTTAAGGTTCCGTGGCCTTTTTTACTAAAATCGAAGGCGCGATCATATCTTTTTAAGATCTCGAGAGCCTCGGTGTTTTCTCGAAAGCAATCGGCATTTTGCTTGGGTGAGTGATTCAGGGTTTTGAGCGTCTTCTTGATTTTTTCGAACATAACGAGAGCCTCATCTTGGGAACTCAATGCAGCTTCGTCAGAGATGGCTCTCTTCATTCCGTAGCCTCCGACTAAGATTGGGTCATTGGGTTTGATGCGATGCTCAGCTAGTCGAATAGGATGATAAGGAAGCTTTTCCTTAACTTCTACTAGAGCAATATCGAGCCCTTGATCTGTGAATGGATTTTCTTGAATGGCGGTGTGCATGGCATTCTCAAGAATAATAATTTGCTTATCTGCGGTGGTTTCAGGGTATTGAGAAGCAAATTGACTATTTTCAACGGCATTTTCTTGTTGAGGCCTTTGAACCATTTCGCGAGGTGGGAAAAAAACTTTTTTAATATGGATGTTTTTTTGCTGAGGTTCGCCTGAAATGAGCATTGTTGCAGGAAATGGGGCTTTTCGTTCGATGCAGTGTCCGGCATAAAGGATGAAATGAGGGGCAATCATGACTCCGCTACATCGAAACGAGGGTTTTCCTTCAGGAGTTTTATTGATGACCATCACTGCAGGAAATCCATTCCAATTAACAGGCTTTCCATTTTCATAAGCATGTGCACAAGGAACGTAGGAAGTGAGCGATAGGACCGAGATCGTAAAAAAAACAAAGGATAATCGATAAAAATTACTTTTTTTTAAATTCATTCAAGATCCTTTGGGTGTGCAATCAATGCTTTAAGGATTTTTTGCAAGATCATCTTGTGCGAGTTTTAAGTTTTTTTGGAATGATTCTCGTTCAGGAGCCAGTAAAACTGCTCTTTGGAAGCATTCAACAGCAATTTTAAATTGCTTAAGATGAATGTAGGCAATGCCCAGATTATTCCAACCTTCGGGATAAGCAGGATTTTCTTTAACGGTAGAGTTGAGATAAGGAATTGCTTCATCGTAAAGTCGTTGGTCGAGTTTAATGAGCCCGATGTTCATGAGAGCCTGGAGATTTCCTGGATCAAGCTTTAAGGCTTCTGTGAATACTTTTACGGATTCCTCTTTTTGTCCGACGCTAAAAAGCGCTGCTCCATAATTGACTTTTGCTGGCGTGTAGACGGGGTTGAGTTTGAGAGATCGTTCAAATCGTTCCTTTGCTTTTTGGATATTGCCTTTTTCAAAATCAATTTGACCAAGATTGTTCTCGGCCATGTAACTCGAAGGATTAACTTTAAGAGTGTATGTGAAAAGAGTTTCGTTATTTTTCCAATAAAGTGATTGACGATAATCTAAGCCGACCCAAACAAGAGTAAGTATTAAAAATGGCATTAAGTGGATGGTTTTTAGATTTTCAATTTTTTGAAGACCAAACGCGACAATCATGGCAATTCCAACTAGTGGAAAATAGACATATCGATCTGCTACGGTTGAGTAATTTTGAAATCCAAATGAAATAAGTCCTAGAACCGGAAGTAGAGGAATAATGAAAAAAAATGACGAGAGAGTGAATACTTGAGATTTTTTCTTATAAATGAATTGATAGCTCACGGCTATGCCTGAAATAATAGCAGCTAGAATCAATAAATAATTAAGCGATTGGATGGTGATGTCAGGTCGTCGACCATAATCGGGTGTTAATGACAGCGGAAGAATGATTTTCCATAAATAGAAAATTAAGGTGTCAATGACGATAAGAAGCTTTTCTGGAAAGCTGATATAAAATTGAAGAGACTCATCTGGCTGAAGATACTTTGTAATAAGAGCAAAAGGGAGAAAGAAAGCTAAGCTTTTAGCGAATACGATCCAAGCGCCTTGCCATTTTTTTGTGCTGAAATTTACATAAAGAAGCAAATATATAAGTGGCAATACGATTGCTGTGGGTTTGCAAAGAATTGAAGCAAGTCCGATAAAAAAAGAAGTGTAGAGCATTGTTGAGTTTTTAGTATTGCTTAGCCATGACAAAAAACGATTGATACTTAAAAGAGCAAATGTGACCCAAATGATTTCTTTAAAACCGCTCATCCATGCAACGCTTTCTACTTGAATGGGATGGAGCGAAAATATTAACGCGCCACAAAATGCTGGCCAGCTCCAGTGATCCATGTAAGTCTTTGTCACAGTTTTGTATTTGGCCTGAGTTTTGAGAAGAGTTTGAGGAAGTTGACGAAGTAGTTGATCAATAAACTGATAAACAAGAAGGGTGTTGATGAAGTGAATCAAAATATTTGAAAAGAGAAAAATATAAAGCCCGCTTTGAGGAGATTGAGCGCCAATGCCAAAAAGATGATTAAAAGCAATGAATACGGCCCAAATTGTGTAGGTCAGTGGAATGTAGAGATGGCCGTATTGGTTTCCCCAGAGCGAAATTACTTTGTCTAAAGATAGAGGATTTAAATAAGGGTTGTCTCGAATGTGCTGTAAATCATCCCATCGTAAGAATTCGATAATTCCCCGAGGCCAGTAAATGAAAATCAAAACAATAAAGAGCAGAAAAAAAAATTTTTCTTGAGTTCTTATCTTGTTCAAACTTGAGCCTCCTGAAAGAAGATATCGTCTTTCATTAGCTTGTTTTTATCCTATTTGAATTGCAATATATATTATTGTCGAGAGGAGATTCTGATGAGTTTAAATAGTGATTTGAAAAAAATATTGTTCAGTGAGTATTTGTTAGGTCGCATTAAACTCAAGAATCGAGTCGTTATGGCACCTATGACCCGGAGTCGTGCTCCGGGAAATGTCCCCAATGAAATGATGAGTCGCTATTACGCTTTGCGAGCTGAGGCAGGTTTGCTGATCTCTGAGGGGGTTTCGCCGTCTCCGAATGGATTAGGATACGCTAGAATTCCGGGCTGTTTTAATGAGGAGCAGGCATTAGGATGGAAGAAAGTTGCTGAAGCGGTTCATGCTCGTGGTGGACGAATATTTATGCAATTGATGCATACAGGTCGAGTTTCTCATTCTATGAACTTAGCCGTAGGCGCGCGTGTCCTTGCTCCATCGGCTATTTCATTGAAGGGAAAAATCTGGACTGATCAGAAACAAATGCAGGACTATCCACAGCCCGAAGTGATGAGCATGGGTGATATCCAGCAGGCGATTCAGGAATATGCTCGAAGTGCAAGCCTTGCGCTGGATGCAGGCTTTGACGGTGTAGAGCTGCATGGTGCAAATGGTTATCTGATCGATCAATTTTTAAATCCGGCAGCAAATCAAAGAACCGATGATTTTGGAGGAACGCCTGAGAACAGGATGCGGTTTGCTCTTGAAGTTGCGCGTGCGACAGTGCAGGCAATTGGAGCAGACCGTGTAGGTTTTCGCGTTTCGCCGTATGGTGTTTTTAATGATCAGGCAATTTATGATGAGATTGAGGAGTTTTTTGGTGCCTTGGCAAAGCAACTGAGTGATTTAGGATTAGTCTATCTTCATATTGTTGATCATAGCGCACAAGGTGCGCCAGAAGTGAAGTCGACAGTGAAGGTACTTCTGCGTAAGGAATTTCATCAGACATTGATTTTGTCTGGTGGTTATGATGCAGACCGGGCCGAAAAAGATTTGCAAGATAAGAAGGGTGATTTAATTGCGTTTGGACGCGGCTTTATTTCAAATCCAAACTTGGTGGAGAAGTTTCGCACAGGTGTGCCATGGGTACCCGCCGACCCCAGCACCTTTTATAGTGCTGGGGAGAAGGGTTATCTCGATTACCCAGTGTGAATTTTTTAATTTAATCACGTCTGCGGATTTTTTTGCGTCCTACAGGATTTTGATAGGCAAGTTCGCCAAAGTGTTTTTTGGCTGCGCGATTGTAAGCGAAAGCTGCTTCGTCCTCAGTATCAAACGTCCCTAAGGTTTTAGAAACACCATTGATTTTAATGGCTGCGCGCCATTTATTTGTCTTACTGGCCAAAGAGACTCCGCGATATTGGGAGGATCGTGCTCTCTTGTTTTTTGGAAGAAATCTTTGACGTTCTTGAACAGTGCAGACAATGAGATTTTCGCGGCGATAGTCGAATCCATCGTTAAACCGTCGGGGATAAACTTGTTTATTGCCGCGAGGTTTCATTAAAAAGCGGCCTAAGGTAATGTTGCGAACACCTTCTGGGCCTCGAATAGATGTTACAATACGAGGTCGGCCTGTTGTGCCTCGTGTAATTCTCCAAGTGTGTTGTTTGATTTTTTCTAAGTCCTGGACATCGACCTTAACGCGTACTTTGTCATTGATGTAGTAGTAAACCCAAGTCTTTTTTTTCATTTTTATTCCACCAGAGTAAGCTTATTTAAAAATGAGTATTAAAGCTCGGAATCCAGTCTTATGGCAAGAGTTAAAAAGCGTATTGGAGCCCGAGTGTAGTTGAAAAAATATTGATTTGGTTAGTCAGATCGATGAAATGAGTTTGCATTCGAGAGATATCAAAAGTGAGGCTGATCGGATGCTTGCTGTAAGGACGTGTCATTTCAATCAGTCCTCCGATTCCGAGTTCGTTGCTATCTAAGTAAAGAACACTGAGTTTATCCGAGATTGCTGCGTATTTGATGTAGCTACCCCAAACTCGATGGGTCTCTTTTGTTTGTCCTGTAAGAGAAAGAACTGCTTGAGGACCGAGTAGTGTCGACATCCCATAAGAATTATCTGGAATAGCCATACCCCAGAAGCTCATTCCTCCTGAAAGTTTCCAGGTCAGCTGACTGAACTCTTCGGATTGAGATGAAAGGATTCTCCCCATTCTGAGACTCAGTCCATAGTAATGAGGAGTTGAGGAATTGAGTATGCCACTTACAGTTTTTGAAAGTGGCAATGCAGTTAAAAATCCATTAAGAGAAATATCTGTATCTTTTTTTTTAGGATCTGGATTGAGCCAGTAGCTAGCTTTGTATTTAAAAGTGAGCATAGCTTGGTGGATATTAATGGTGTTAGGAAAGTTTTCAGTATGATGAACGTGAGTGACTCCAAGTGAGACACTGTGAGAGAAGCGAACAGAGGCTCGTTTCTGCGACGTTGGATCAGTTGTATCAGCCCAAGTTGTTCCTTCATAAAAAAGGGCGACCCCGATAAAAATGAAGAAATAACGTGCTATTTTCATGATCCAGATCCTCTCTCTGTTAAAAATTTTACATGGAGAGGATCGGATCAAAAAGAAAATAACGTTTCACTTAAAGCCGTCAAATCATTGACATCGATTGAGTCTATGTTTTTATTGATTTTGTGTAGGTTGATTGGGTACCGGCGTTGTTGCTGTTACAGGTACCTGGGTTCCTGCAGGCAGTTGTTGCACAGTTCGGATTTGTGCCTGACGGAAGTAATCGATGGACTCTCCTAAGATTCTAGAAGCTTCTTGAGGAGCGTGAAATCCCATAGAGTTTTCGGCAGCCACAAAATCCAATCTCCATTGAGCCTTGCGATGGAGTTCTGCAATTTCTTTTAAGTTAGGGTCGTTTTGAACCTACTTAGCCCAGAGTTCATTGAGTTTTGCTTGTGTAGTTTCAGTTAGTTTTTTAGCTTTTGCTTCAGCGTCCATTTTTGCGTAGTCAGCATTTTGCGCCAATTTGGCTTGAGCAGCGCGTTCTGCCTCTGGACGATTCTTTTGGTCAAACAGCATAAAAGAATGACCGCGGCGGTCGCGATAATCCAATGAAAATGCATATCCTTGAAACATGGGGGTCAGAAACGGAAAAACTTGGGATTTTTGATTGGGTTGAGCATCTCCACCTCCAAAGTTTGTTTTTGATGCTTCGGAGGTGCGAAGATACTGATCATATTCAGAAGGCCAATTGACTGCCCAGGGAGCGGGATCTGTTGTGGCTTGCTTGACATCAACTAGGCGAAGGTAAGTTTTCTCAGATTCTGTTTTATGCTTAAAAACAGAAATGAGTACGTAAGCCACGACAAAGGTTGCAATCGCTGTGAGTGAGACTAAAGTAGTGATCACTAGAGGCCGGGAAAAAAAATTTGAAATTAGTGGAGTCGCTCATAAGAAATTTCCGCTCACGTTAGGATCAAGTTAATGGATCGGCATATGTCCGATGTTTCGATGACAATAAATACAAGAAGGTACATCCCGAAACTTCTGAGCCGGAATGCTGATTGCGTCATGTACGAGTGTGCCGTGACATCGAACACAGTTTTGTTGCAAAATACTCATATTGGTTGGGCCAATTTGGATAGGTTCTGGAAAATTTTCTAAAGTAAAAGCTAGAGAATGGTTCCATCCGTTTCTTGCTTTGGCCAGATATTGGGGTTCTCCGAAAAATAAGAAACGCCTTCAGCGTAAAAGAAGGTATAGGAACCAAGACCAATTACAATACCTAACAAAACTGCAAATAAAAGAAGTGTTCGAAAAAACGATCGATGTGTCAAAGTTGTCCCCAATAGGGGTGACACTAAATTGAATGGAGCGGCGATTCAATAATTCAGTTTAACTGCGTCGTTTTGCGTTCGCCTCAGCCAATTGATTGAGAAGAGTTTCGGTGTCGTCCCATCCAATGCAGCCATCAGTGATGCTGAGACCATAGGTCAGAGGTTGACCAGGGATTTGTTTTTGGTTTCCTGCAATCAAGTGGCTTTCGGCCATGATTCCAAAGATCCTCTGATCGCCAGCCGCGATTTGTGCTGCTACATTGAGGCCTACTGACATCTGTTTGCGATAATCTTTCATGCTATTGGCATGGCTGAAATCGATCATCAGTTTAGGCCGCATATTCGCGGCTTCGAGTTCGCAGGAGGTGGCATCGACACTGGCTGCATCGTAATTAGGGGATTTGCCGCCGCGGAGAATAATGTGACAGTCATCATTACCGCTGGTTGAAACAATTGCAGAATGTCCAGCTTTGGTGACTGAAAGGAAATGATGAGGCCGACTTGCTGCTGAGATCGCATCAATGGCTATTTTTACATTTCCATCTGTGGCGTTTTTAAAGCCTACGGGACACGATAAACCGGAAGCGAGTTCGCGATGAACTTGGCTTTCGGTTGTTCGAGCTCCAATAGCTCCCCAAGAAATCAAATCCGAGATGTATTGAGGAGTGATCATATCCAGATATTCAGTTGCCGCAGGCATCCCTGTCTGGTTGAGATCGAGTAAAAGTTTGCGAGCAAGTCGAAGTCCTTTGTTGATGTTGTAACTTTCGTTGAGGTCAGGATCGTTGATCAGACCTTTCCAGCCAATCGTGGTTCGAGGTTTTTCGAAATAAACTCGCATGACGATGAGGAGATCTGATGCGAGCTTCTTTTTCATTGTCAGAAGTCGTTCTCCATACTCAAGTGCTGATTGAGGGTCGTGAATCGAGCAAGGGCCAATCACGACGAGAAGACGTGAGCTTTGACCGTGGAGAATACGATGAATTTCTTGTCGGGTTTCGAACGTGGTGAGTGCTGCAGCATGAGATAGGGGAAGTTCTTGTTGAACCTGACAAGGCGGGATGACTTCTTTAATTTCGCGGATACGGAGATCGTCTGTTTTAAACATCATAATCTTTCGCTTGATCAACTTGTGTGCCAACTCAGTAAGCTATCCATACCTACGCCGATCAAAGTCAAATAAGCCCAGATGGTTGCAAGCAATATGAATGCGAGAATCCAGCCTTTGATAAAACTTTTGTTCGGAGGAAGAATGGAATACCAGGAGCGGAAAAGTTGATTTGGGTTTGCCCCCTCCCACACAGCACGAAGTTTTGGAAAAAGATCTTGGATAATTCCGTTGAATGCTTGGTTTCCTTTTTGAAGATCACCAAGCGCGGGAGATCCCCAATAGCCCTGAGTTTGTTTTCGAATCCGGTGCATGATTCTAAAAAGACAAGAAGAGGGGCGATGGATCTCTGTCAGCGATAAATAAGTATTTGAAACCGAGTCAGGAGCTGTAGCTAATGCAATAGAGGTATCCTGTTCTCCTCCGTGTTCAACGGGATCGGGCCAGAACGGGGACTTCTTCATATCTTGTAGAGAAGTCAGTGCGGATGAAGCGGATATCAAAGAAAAATAGGGAGAAATTTTACGATTTCGATTCAAGAACCAAGACCATAATGAACGACGTGAGATGATCTTTGCAGCATCTTCAATGGCTGTCAGTTGTTTAGGTCCGAGATGTCCCGAAAAACAAACAAAGTGATAAAAACCCATTCTTTTTAAAGAACGGCAAGCATCGATGAGCCAATCACGAAGAACATGACTTCTGACGGTGAGTGCCAGTCTTTGAGTATTCGCCTCCACTCCTAAAGGTGCGGCGGGCATGAGAATACCGATCCAGCCAGGGAGATCAGTTTCGAGTTTTTCAGCGCTCATTTGGCAGAGCTTTTTTGCTTCAAGCAAGTCGAGACCCATCGGAAGGTGTGGGCCATGCTCTTCGAGTGGGCCTACCGAAAAAAAGAAAACAGTCTGATGACTTGGGAGTGATTCAAGCGTTTGAGCGCTTAATTTTTCAAATTCAAGTGGCATTCTGTTTTACGTGAGTCCTAAAAGTTGAACTGCGTTATTTCCGAGGATCATTTCGGCTTGATTTTCAGTGATTAAGCCTGTTTTTATCGCGTCATCAATCCTGGCACGACCCACCGAAATATTGTTTCCGACAATGGGCCAATCAGATCCAAATAAAACGCGATCGGCGCCAATTCTTCTGACGGCCTCACCAATAGTTTCAGCTGGTTGCCAAGAGGTGTCTACATAAATATTCGAGAACTCCAGAGCAAGATCGAGAGCTACTTGGGGTTCATGAAAATTCATATGAGCAAGAATAAATCGTGTTTGTGGATGAGCTTTAAACCAAGGAGCGTAAAGTTCGGCTTTTCCCAATTCTGGTTTTTGGTAAAAAAGTGGGGAATGAATGCAGCCTGTGTGTAAGATGACAGGTATTCCCAGATCTGAAGCAGCTTTTAATAAACTCTTGTAGCGAGGGGATTTTTGACCTTCACCGTCCAGGCAGGGATGTATTTTTAATAATTTTGCCCCCTGGTTGACGTAATTCTTAAGAAGTGAGGCTGGGCGCGAAGCGCCTTTAGGGATCGAAACTGCAGCAATGAATCTCGAATTTTTAGTCGCTGCCTCTAAGATGAGTTTGTTAGAAATGCTGGGTGGATGCGCAATGATCACGGCAGAGTCAACGCCAGCGTCATCCATGCATTGGATAAGATCCTGAGGGGTAGACTCGATCATGAGGTTAGGGAGAGGTGCCAAGCTAGCAAGAAGGTCGATATTTTTTCGTGCTTTTTCGGGCAAAAATCTGAGCAGCGGCTGAGTCCGGTGAACAGTGGTGGTGTAAGGCCGCATCCACGTGCGCAGACGATTTCGCAAAAGGTCGATGGAATCGACAGTCCTTTTCGGAAGATGCTTTTCGAAAGATTTTGGAAAGATATGGGTGTGGAAATCAATTACTTTGAGCATTGCGATGGCGAATCTAGCTAACGCAATGCATGAAGTCAAATTCACTTCACCCAATCCAAGCTCATGATAAGAAATAAAGATGGCAGCATGGATCGTAGGTGGATGTGGAACGTTTTTGGTGGGATGGATCGGCTATGAAAAGTTGGGGATCTCTCTAAGCAACAGTTTGCTTTGGGTGGGTTATTCTAATTTTTTGGCCTTAGCGGGAGCTCTTCTAACTCTTCAGCTAGAAAAAATTGTCTGGATTAAGCGCACGCTTCTCCGAGGGGCTGCGGGCACTTGGGGTTTTCTCACCCTCTTTTATTTTGGACTTCTTTTGTTGCTCATTCCTTTGTTGAGGGAATGGCAAGTGATCTCCTGGATGTTTGTACCGCTGATGATGAGCACTGGACTGATGATGAATCCTTTTTTTGGTCCAATTCAAGATGCTTTGGTGCGCAGAGGTCAGCGGCGTAAATGTCTTGCAAGGCAATAGTTGCGAGCACACGACAAGCGATGTTATAGATCTGGACTATGGCAAGAACAGTGATCCAAAATACTCAGTCAATTTCTCATGACATTTCATCCTCCGAAGATCAAGACATCGTAGCTTTATGGCTGCGTTTTGATCCAATCCGCTGTGCTGCAGGGGCAGCTGCTGGATTGTTTGCAGGCTTGGTTGCGGTTTTTTTCGCAATGATTTTGTCGAGCTTGAGTGGCCAGGAATTTTGGTTTCCCATTAAACTCATGGCAACAATTCTCCTTGGGCCGTCGGCAACTGTTCTGGGTGCTCACTTCGGAGCCATTGCAACTGGCTTGATTCTGTTTGAAATTTTGGCCATGGTTTTTGGTGTCATTTATGCGCACTTTGCTCGGACTCATTGTCTGCGGGCTTTGCTGGGTGTGGGACTTACTTGGGGCGCTTTTAGCTGGATTTTTATTTGGAATCTTTTTTCGCAATCATTCAAGCCTATCTTTAATGCGAACGTCTCTTCTGGAGCCGCTTTTGCTGTTTGCATGATTTATGGCTTGTCATTGACCTCGGTCGCTTTTTTTGATCGAGCTATTCGCGGAAACGAATCTTAAGCTTATTCTTTGAGTTGACCTGCTCTGTGACCTGCGCCATGATCAAAGAGTCATGAGTCGGAATACAGCCAAAATCATCACTGTAGCCAATCAAAAAGGTGGAGTGGGCAAGACAACCGTCACCATGAATTTGGGTGTGGCGCTCGCTTCGCTAAACCGTCACGTTTTGTTGATTGATTCGGATCCTCAAGCCAACCTAAGTAGTTATTTAGGAGTGATTCCAGGAGAAGCGCCTTATCTGGATCTCAAAACGCTTGATGAGGTTTATCTAAGCAAGCGGCCTGCTGATCATTCATTTAAACAAAGTTGCATTGCTAAAACTGGGGCAGGTGTTGATCTGATTGCTTCAGATCAATCGCTGTCGGGTGTGGAGCATTATCTTTTTAATCGCCCAGATCGCGAGATGGTTCTTGCTCGAATTTTGAAACCCATTCGTGAAGATTACGATTTTATTTTTATCGACACGCCTCCTAGTTTGAATCTTCTGACATTCAACGCACTTTGTGCGAGTGATTCTGTTTTAATTCCGATTCAACCGCAGTTTTTTAGTCTCGAAGGAATAGTGAAAATTCGTGAAGCGATCGAAAATGTTCGGTCACGATGGAACGAAAATCTTAAAATCGAGGGAGTAGTTGCCAGTCAAGTGTCGCAAAGACGGCGGTTGACGGGAGAAGTTTTAAGCACTCTTAAAGATGAGTTAGGTCCAGTTCTGTTTAAAGCAATGATTCATGACAATGCAGCTGTTGCAGAAAGCTCTGGGCATGCTGAATCTGTATTGAGTTACGATCGTTCTTCGCGTGGAGCACTGGATTTTATGGCAGTGGCGGACGAATTACTCAGGAGAAACTCTCATGGCAAAGAAGTCAAAGCTCGGACGTAATCCTTTTTCCGCAAAAAAAATGAGTAAAAGTACTCGATCCGATGAAACAGCTCAGTCTTGTCCTTTTGCCGTGCGAATCATAAAAAAAGTCCGTTGGGTTTCGTTTGATGCTCCAATTGGACTTTGTTTTTTGGCTTATCAGTACCTAAAGGTAAAGACTCATAACTAGGTATCCTAACGTTTCCTTTTGGTGGTTGGAGACGAGGGTTCGCTGTTTTCCTTCGAGTTGAAATTCGAAATGAGGTCGGGGGTTCCACATCATTCCGATTCCCCAGGCGCTTTTTTGAAGTTCTGTCTCAGCCATGAAATAAGGTTGAACGCCTTGGAGAATGTCGTATCCAATTCGGTGGTATGAATAAAAATCTGTGTTTCCGTTTTGGAATTGCAGATCCATTTCGTTTAGAAAGTAAAACTGAGGGGTAAAACCCAGAATCATAAATGGGCCAATAAGGTTACGAGTGCCGTTTTGGCTATTTCCGTGAAAAAAACTAGCCCCTACTTTAAAGCGTTCTCCCAGAAAGGCTGTTCCAGTCAATGCAAGTCCGCGTTCAGAGATTGTATCTTCATCTAGTTTACCGAGAACAGCGGTGATTGATCCCGTAAACTGTTCTCCCTGAAAGCCCCATTCAAGATTATAGGATTCACTGTCAGGTCCCCAACCTAAGCCTTGGCGAGTAGGTGCGCTGTGGTTGGCTAAGTTGATTCCATAATCTGTTCTGAACTTTCCGATGCGCAGGGAGTTTTTCTCGTTAAGTTGCATCAAGAGATAATGATGTGAGCTAGAGATATCAGGTGTAGTTCCAACTGCTATGACGGTCGAAAGATTCCCAAAAGTCGTGGCAATGTCGAGATCTGTTTGCATCATCACGAGTTTTCCAGAGAGTGCGCGAGGAGTATCTCGGACAAATTGAACCCCTCGAATAAAGGCTTGAGCATGAATATTTTCTGGGAGCGGAGCTATTCCATAAAAAGGTGCTGCTTCGGGCTCTGTTCCCCAAGTGCTGACTAATGCTTGAGAAAGTGATCTGCCATAAGAATTCAATACACCGCCGCCGCTCGGACTGACATGGCATGAGTTACAGTTGGCATAACCATGTCGAACGAGTTCTGGATGAGCCCATACAGTTCCTGGTAGGGTGACTAGGAACCCGGACAACAGGGAGAAAAATTTCGCCATATTTACTTGCGGATTACTTTTGAATTTGTGTGGCAAAGCTTGCGTCGACTTCAACTATGTCGTTCACTGTGATTCCGAGATAGGTTGGAATTATGATTTCGTGAGTAGACAAAGTGACAGGGAAGTGCACTTGTGCAGAGACTTTTCCATCCCGAGTCTCGATTGACGCTTTTCCTGAAACTAATTGTTGAACTCCATGTAGAGTGAGCTGCCCGCTAAAAGGGATTTCTTCAGCAGAATAGCCGTTAGGGGTTAAAGGTGAGGGAAGCTTCATTTCTTTCAGTTGAAAAATAGCTTTCGGAAATTTACCTGCTTCTAAATATTTGTCTTTCATGTGGCTGGTGCGAAGGCCGATTCCTGTATCCAGAGATTCCATGGGGAGTTCAAAATCACCACGCACTTCAGTGCCTTTAATTTGTGCGGATCCTTGAATAGGTTTTCCTGTTCCTTGAATACGAATAGCGCTCGGTCTCCCCTTGGCTAGGAATTTCACTGAGCCTTCGGTCAAAGGGAGAGTGAGAGTAGTTACTTCAGCAGCAAAAGCTGAGGAGATTAGTAAATAAAAAATAAATAAATACTTCATATTTGGCCTCACTTAGAATGGGGTAAACGAGGAAGTTCTTGAGCCTGTTGGATGATTTTCGTGGTGCTATGTCCTTTGATAAAAGTAATCGAAAGGACTTTGCCTCCCTGCTCGAGGACCTCTTCTGCTCCCACAATTTGGTTTACTTTCCAATCGCCCCCTTTGACAAGGATATTAGGTTGAAGTTTGCGAATGATTTGTAAAGGAGTGTCTTGATGAAACCAGGTGACGTAATCCACAGACTCGAGTGCCGCCATGACATGCATCCGATGAGCGAGTGGGTTGAGGGGGCGAGTCGGTCCTTTGAGTCTCCGAACGGATGCATCCCCGTTCAAAGCTACAATGAGGAGGTTGCCTTGTTGGCGAGCTTTTTCAAGATAACTGACATGGCCTTTGTGAAGAAGGTCAAAGCAACCATTGGTAAAAACAACTTTTTGCCCTTTTTTCTGAGCTTTTTTAATCAGAGGAGCTAAAGCAGTACTTGAAAGAATTTTGTCGTTAATTTTTCGTACAGTAAAACTTTTCATGGGTAGTGAATAGACGTGGGTTGAAGATTGACGATTAAATCATGCCAACAACGTTTTTTTGAATCGAAGAGACTCCAAAGAAGTCCTGCTCCGATAAATCCAAGGCTAGGTAGAAAGAAAAAAGATCTTAAAAATATCGTTGTAGCATTGCCGGTGAGAGTGAGACGGAAAATTCTTTTTCCTAACGTGGTGCCAAAAGCAATTTCTTGAGCGGTAATCATGGCCCAAGAAAAAACGAAGAAAAAGAGCTCTGCAATCAGAAGGACATTTGAATTGAAAAGCGAATCAGTTTGGATCTGTTGATTCCATAATACGGCAGCAAAACAACCGCCCGCCAAAGCTAGATTGAGGCTTGTGTCGATGAGATAAGCCAAGGCTCTCTTGATTAAATATATAAAACCAAAAGACGGCTCGGTGACGACTGGTGGTACTCGTGGCCTTGGGGGGGATGAAGGCGTGGTTCGGAGAGTGACAAAACTTGGATTTCCAGCAGCAGTAGCTCCCACTCCTGTATTTGGAATTGTGGTTTTGCGAGGAGTTCCTGGCGAAACTGGAGCATAAGGTAGTCCATCCGAAAAAGGATGAAACCCTAGGCCGGAGGAGAGGGGTTTGAATTCAACTTTTTCTGGTTTTTTTTCCATAAAATCGACCCTTCAATCTCTAGATTCCTCTTTTTGTGCCTGGATTGTCAAGCAAGCAAGCCTTGTTGTTGATTGCGACGTAAAAAAGCAGTGATCAAGCCGATTGAGCTAATGGCTGCGGTTTCGGCGCGGAGAACCCAAGGCCCAAGACTCAGTCGGATGAGATGCGGAGATGAACGCGAAAGAAGTTCACGTTCTTGCTGGCTCCAGCCCCCTTCGGGGCCAATCAAAAGTCGAGCTCCTTGTAAGGATGAGGTAGCTGTTGAAACAGGAATGGTTTTTTGTATAAACCAGTCTAATAGCTCAGGTGTTTCGTCTCGATCTGCTTCGTCACACCAAAGACGAGGAGTTTTCTCGCTGCTCGCTTGCCTGACTAAAAGTTCTTCAAGATCGATCGGAAGTTCGATTTCAAGTCGATCCAGTCTTCCGCATTGTTTGAGTGCTTGATCTGCAATTTTTTGCCAACGCTGTTGAAAAACCTCTGGTCCTTTTTGTTTAATTTGAACCACAGTGTGGTCAGTCATGACAGGAATCAGGGTTTTTACGCCGAGTTCTACAGATTTTTCGACCACCCATTCCATGGCATCTCCTTTGAGAATCGCCATTTCGAGAGTGAAATCTGGAATGGGAATTTTAGAAGTGCCCGCTTCGCCCGCATATTCGAGTCGCACAGATCCGCCGCGCACTCGTAAAATGACTTCAGCAGATCGGCCATGTCCATCCAGAGCTTCGACGTGATCTCCATCTCTCAGGCGCAAAACCCGTGTTGCATGTTCAGCCTCGCTTTCGGGAAGCTCAGTAGGGCGATCAGGTTGAGGAATGGTAAGGCACAAAAGTCGTTTTTTAGAACGAAGAGTCGACATGACTTAGGACTTTACCTCAAGTGCGTGAGGGGTTCCAGACTTCCACTGAGCGAAAGTTTTTCCGCTGAGAAATGATCGCGGTTTTTTTGCCAAAGATCGGAGCTCAGGATTAGAGCGACATTCCAATGCCAAAGAGGAAAGTAAGGTAAGTCTTGTGCGATTTTGGTTTGAGCTTGATGTAAAAGACTTTTGCGACGTTGTGAGTCGAGTTCTGTTACAGCAGAATCGAGGATTTGATCCATTTCGGCGTCTTGATAATGAATCCTGTTTAGATTTTGCCTAGAGTGGAGCGAACGAAATAAAATCGATCCGTCAGATATTCCAATCCAGCGCGAAGAATAAAGTTGGAAATTCCCCTTTTTAATCGAAGAAAAAAATACGGCCGGTTCCACTACATCAATCTTTACCTCGATCCCGATATGACTCAGCATGTCTTTGATCATCAATGCTGTTTCAATGCCTTCTCTGACGGGGGTGCTTTTGTAATGAAGTTGGAATCGAATTCGATCTTTTTTTCGAGAAAATCCTGCCTGATCTAAGAGCGACTCTGCTTGAGATGGGTTCAACTCAAATACAGAAGGAAGATATTCTGAAACCGAAGGAGGGAGGAGGCTCTTTGCTATTTCTGTAAAACCCAAGTGCTTATGACGTACGATTTTTTCGCGATCGATGGTCAATGCAATCGCTTTTCGAACCTCTTTGCGATGAAGAAGCGGATCTTTTAAGTTAAAGGCTAGGTAGCTTGTACTGACGCCCGGTCTTTCGAGAACTTTGAATTGAGGATCAGAGTGATGCTCGATCCAGCGCGTTTTAGTCAGTGAAAGAGCTACTTGAATAGCGTCCACTTCTCCACGCAAAAGTTTGAGAGCCTTGGTGTTGTCATCATCGACAAAAATAAGTTCGATCTTTCTTTGTGACGAAGATAGATCGACCGGGATGAGTTGAAATGGATGGTCTGGAGAAAAATCCCATTTTTCAGCTCGATAGATGCCACTGCCGATGAGGGAGCTATCAGAACTGGGCTCTGAACAAGGTTGAGTCGATTGTGGAGTTCGAAAATATCGAAGAAGTGAAAGATTTCGAACGAGATTTGGGTCGGGTGCATTGAGTCTCAGAATCACGGCGTCTTGGGTAGCTTCGGTACCGATCCAGTGAGGAAGGGTATTTTTAAAAACAGAAGCTGGAGTACCGAGTCGGTAGTTTTCTAAGCATTCACGAATTTTACTCGGATTAATCAGCAGAGCCTCATGATCTTTTTGATTTTGACGGATCGTAAATTTCCATGTTTTTCCAGAATCTAGAACCTCATAACTTTGGGCAAGATCAGGCTGTGGAGTGAGGTCTGCGTCGAGTCGAATCAGAGCACGAAATAAAAGTTCATTGATTCTCTGGCCGGTGACATCGAGTGAGGCTCGAGGGTTTAATGTTGTGGGGGGGGGATCCAGGAGAATTCTCAAAGGTACCGAAGAATTTTGACTTTTTGCGTTCATTCGAGTGCAAGAAGTCGCTAAAAAGGTCCCAATTAAAAAAAACGTGATTAAAAGCCACTTCACAAATTCAATCCTTAAGGAGCGTTCACCGTGCTCCCTTTTATCGCGCCTGTTGTCGTTAGGCTACCTACATTAATTACTTGATCATGGACAGCGATGTTTTTGAATCGCGAAAAATTCAGAATTAGGCTCTTAGAAAACATAGAGATATGATTTCAAAAATAAAAAGGTAATCAAATCATTTGAAAGTCGCATAAGGATTGTGAGACATGATTCAGCAGAAGCGTTGGGTGGGAGCTTTCTATCTGAGTTTTATAGTTTACTTATTGATGATGTCATGGACCATTGCTCCTGGTCTATTAGAACTCAGTCAATCCAAAAAAGTCGAACATCCTATTCGAGTCAGAAAAATCGCTTCTTTTGAGCCATTTTTGTTTGATGAGCGACTGAGTCCTAAGGTGAAATTCTGGGTTCAGATTTATTCTCGATATTTCAATCATCAAGGTGTGATTCATGATGCAAAATATATTGACCATATTTATGAGGAAATTGATCTCAATAGTTACGTCGGCGATACGTCAGATGACTTGAAGGCAGTTAAAGAAAAGTGGAAGTCGGTTTTGATTTCAGTGCATGCTAAACAAAATGCGCCAGAGACGATGACAGCCGAAGAGAGAAAAGTTTTTGATCTTTTTAGTGACGTCAATGAATCCGATAAGTTTTTGAATGCTGCATCTGGCAAACGCGTTCGTTTTCAGCAGGGGCAAAAAGATTTTTTCATGGCAGGGTATCGTCAGTCGGGTCTTTATTTGTCTTTGATGGAGGAAATTTTTAGAAACGCTGGATTACCTGTGGAGTTGACTCGTCTTGCTTTTGTGGAGAGCAGTTTTAATTTGCGAGCTCGTTCTAAAGTGGGGGCGAGCGGTATTTGGCAGTTTATGCGTTCGACAGGCAAGCTCTATCTCACTATGAATGATGCGTTAGATGAACGTAATGATCCCATTCGAGCTACTGAGGCTGCAGCTCAACTTCTCAAAGGTAATTTTGAGGCTTTGGGCAAATGGCCCCTAGCCATTACTGCCTACAATCACGGGCGTATGGGGATGGTTCGAGCAGTTCAAGAAGTGGGCTCTCAATTGCTCGAAGATTTAATTGATTCTTATCAGGGAGCTACATTTGGGTTTGCTAGCCGCAATTTTTATGCAGAATTTCTTGCTGCAGTTGAGGTGGAGCGCAATGCTGCGGAATATTTTGGAAAAATCGAAAGATTCAAGTCTATGGATTTTTACGAAGTAAAAGTTCCTGATTTTATTGATATTTATGATCTTACTCGGTTTTTGAATCTCGATATGGTCACGATTCGCTCGCTTAATCCCGGGCTGACGGATGCAGTCTATTCGGGCAAGCTTTACGTGCCAGCAAAGTATGCCCTCCGGTTGCCTCGCGATCAGCAGATGACCCCTGAGGCAGCAAGACAAGTCTTTTTAATGGGTTACCAACAAATCCCTCCGAATTTGAAGCTTCAGGCGCAAGCCTTACGAAAGTATGCTAAGAGACAGTCTAACTAAAAAATAGAGGAAGAGGAGGCCCAGATCGCATGTTTTTGGTTGGGATCGCCGGTGGATCCGGGTCGGGTAAAACTACATTTGCAAAAAGAGTGATTCAACGAGTTCAGGACCCTCACGTTGTTCTGTTACATCAAGACTCGTATTATTTACCTTCGCCTCCTTCTCGTCTTCGAGTTCATGGAGAGCCCAATTTTGATCATCCTGAAGCTTTTGATTGGCCTCTTTTGAGAGAGCACCTTCGCATTCTCAAAGCAGGTGGCCAGATTGAAGTTCCTGTTTATGATTTTAAAACTAGTCGCAGGCTTGAAGTGACCGAGATAGTCGGTCCTTGTCGGACAATTCTTCTCGAGGGGATTTACACTCTCTGGGATGCAGAATTTCGAGCTTATCTGGATCTTAAGATTTTTTTGAATGTCGAAGCAGATATTCGTTTTATTCGTCGACTTCATCGCGATGTGCGTGAGCGCGGTCGAGGTTTAGATAGTATCATTCGTCAGTATTACGACACAGTACGGCCAATGCATCATGAGTTCTTAGAGCCTACGCGTCAGTATGCTGATTTAATTGTGGGTGAAGAAACCGATATTGCTGCCGACACAGTTGCGGCGCGTATTCTGCAAGTTGTAGCCAATGGATCAGGAGGAACTGCCACTTGAGCAGCAGCACCGAGCATCTAGAAAAAATATCAAGCATAAAAGTGATCCCTCTGGGAGGACTCGGCGAAATCGGCATGAATTGCATGATTCTCGAGTACGCCGATGAAGCCTTGGTTGTTGACTGTGGGCTGATTTTTTCTGATCTCGATCATTTTGGAGTCGAGTTCGCGATTCCTGATTTCACTCATTTGAAAGAGCGGCTCGGTAAGATCCGCGGTTTCCTGATAACACATGGTCACGAAGATCATTTAGGAGCACTTCCCTTTGCGATCAAAGCAGGGATTAATGTTCCGATTTATTGTTCCAATTTTACTTCACTCCTTTTGAGAGAACGTCTGAGAGAGCATGGGCTTCTTGATCAGGTGGATATTCGAGTTTTCAAAATGGGCGAGAAAATTGACTTTAAGAATTTCAAAGTCACTACGGTCTCGGTCAATCACAGCATCGTCGATTCTGCTGCTCTCATTATTGATACTCCTATTGGCAAAGTGATTCATACCGGTGATTTCAAGATGGATCCCACTCCATTTATTGGGGATACGATCGATCTCGATGTTTTTCGCAAAGCCGGAGACGAAGGTGTGCTCTTACTCATGTCAGACTCAACCAATGTTGAGCGTCATGAGCACAGCATGAGCGAGAGTGTGATTTATCAGAGATTTGAGCAGCTTTTTGCTGCGGCCGAGGGGCTGACAGTTGTTTCGATGTTTGCTTCGAATGTCGCTCGTATGGGGCAGGTTTTTGATCTCGCTAAAAAATTAAATAAAAAGATCGCTCTTGCGGGTCGCACCATGGATCAAAATGTCCGGCTGGGTGCAGAGGCTGGATACCTTCTTGATCCAGGGCATGTTTTGATTGGACTCGGAGATATTGAATCTTATCCTCGTAATCAGGTGATTGTCCTTTCTACGGGGAGTCAGGGTGAGCCTCGTTCGGGTCTGATTCGGATGGCGCTTGGAGAGCATTCGCAAGTGAAGCTCCAAGAAGGTGATTTAGTCCTGATGAGCTCCAAGTTTATTCCAGGAAATGAAAAAGCGATTGGTCGAATGATCAATCAGCTTTTTAAGCAAGGCGCAGAGGTTCTTTACGAGTCGATTCACGACATTCATGTCTCAGGCCATGCAACACGCCCAGAGCTCAAGCAAATGCTTGAGATCGTCAAACCTAAGTTTTTTATTCCGATTCACGGAGAGTATCGCCACTTAGTTCATCATGCGGGGTTGGCAAGAGAAGTGGGTATTTCGCCTGATCATGTTCTCATTGCAGTCGATGGAGACGTGGTTGATTTGACGCCTGACTCTTGTCAGGTGGTGAAACATCTTGAGGAATTACGGATTCTGGTCGAGGGGCGTGAAGGCACGGATATTTCCCGTATTGTTTTAAAAGAGCGGCGAATGATGGGAGAAAAAGGCATTGTTTTTTCTCTCATGGTTCGAAACACTGAAACTCGTCGAATCATGGCCGGTCCTGAAATTATTTTTAAAGGCTTGGTAGCAGAGGAGCGAGAGGTCGGTCTCATTGAAGATGCTAAAACTGTTGCTCGAAAAGTATTGATTCAATACGAAGATCAGCTCAAGGCAGGCAGGGTTCACATAGATTTACAAGAGATGGTACGCATCGAACTTCGTAGATTTTTTAATCAGCAAATTGGCAAAAAGCCCATTGTTTTGCCGATTATTTTAGATCTTTAAATAGAGAGAGATTAAAGCTTCTTTTCGAGTTGAATGGAGGCAACCCATTCGCCTCGTTTTGGGATGACTATCGAAACCGTCCAATTATTTCCACCTAAGCTATAAAATTGTAGGGTGGTTTTTTTGGCGCGCTCTGTCGCAGCACTTTTTCGATTAACCGCCGGAATGAGGTAATTGCGTCCACCCCCTACCAGCAGGAGGGCCGAGCGTTCGGTTGATACAGAGACCACGTAATCGCCCGGGGGGATTTCAACTTCGCCCGAGACTCCTTTGGTTTTAATTGATATTTTATTCATAGCTTAGGATTAATTATATTAGTACATCCCTGCAGGATAGAGTTCTCTCAATAGAGTTGGCTCCGTATTGATCTCGACCGAATGAGTGAGCCATTGAGACGGGCTTTTGTCTAAGACTTGATAGGGGTTGCCCGCCATGTCGATCAAATAGATGCATGGATTGAGATTATCTTTAAAAACTTGTTCGATGACTTTTGCTCCTGGGTAAAAGCCCCCGTTCATAACAGTATTAGGTGAGAGTTCAAAAGTGAAAGCAAAGATCCCTTTTTCGCCATAAGCCCAGTCGGTGGTATCTCCACTGGTCACATAAAGTTCGCTCGATTGTTCAGGTTTGTAATGGTTCCAAAGAGCCATCGTTTGAGCCATTTTTTCAAATACAGCACGATCTTGTGCGCTATCAATTCCGGTTTCTGAATGTCCCCAAGGATAAAGGATGAGCTCGCTATAGGAGTGAAAAGTCAAAAGCACCTTAGTGTTGGGATGAATATTTACAAAATCACGAACGGCTTGGGTCTCAGGTTCAGAGAACGGAGCGTTCCCCATGTAAATGTCGCTCGAAGTATCAGAATCAGATCCTCCGGTGCCCCATTTGTATCCATAATTGCGATTAAGATCGACGCCAAAGGTTCCGTCACCATTGTTGCGGCGATTTTTGCGCCAATATTGATACTGTCCGCCTTCAATATCAAATTCTGCACCATCGGGGTTAATCATGGGTAGAATCCAGATATCCCGCGAGTTCAGTAAAGAAGAAATTTTAGGATCATTGCGGTGCTCAAGAAGGTATTGAGCCAGCATGACGGGCACCTCGACACTTAAATGTTCGCGAGCATGATGATTACCCATAAAAACCACGCCTGGCTTATTGCTCGTCGCATAATCAAGTGATTGTACCGAAGAATTAATTTGAAGGGCCCAAATGTCTCGGTTTTCGATGGTTTTTCCGATGCTTTGCAGTCGTGCAATGTCAGGATTGAGACGAGCTAGTTCTTGAAGGGTTGACGTGACCTGTTGAAAAGTATGAAATTTTCGATCCGATGGAGGAAACTCAAGCGAATCAAAAATTCCCTGATGACCCCCTCGACCCACTTGAGGAGCGAGATTTGAGAGGATTTTAAATCCAGCGGTTTGAAGACGGGTGATGGATCTCTCGTTAGCAAAGCCCCAGACACTGTCGGATCGAACAAACTCGATGCTCATGCCTCGATTGACAATCGCATTGCGTTGCTCGCGGCTATTTGCTTGGACTTGAATAAAACGATTTTCGGCAAGAGCTAGGCCTGAGCCAAAGATTGTGCAAAAAAATAGACCCAGTAGAAAATATCTCGTTTTCATCACGTGCCCCCACACAAGATCTATTCAAAGATTCGACGATGGTGCACGGGAGATTAGCTATTTGTCAAATGATTTTCAAAATCAGGAGATCAACGCCACAGCAAATGAATTAAATAAGTAAATTTTTTTATGCGTTGTGCCGATAGATTCTTTAAGAAATCGGAGAACACAAATCATGGCAAAAGATTCAGGTGACAAAAAGTCTTCAGCAAGAAATGAAGATTCCATTGTGGGGAGTTGTGGTTCCCGTGGATGTAAAAACGATATGACTCGACTTGGGTTTTGTGAAGATCATTTTGATCAATTCAAATTTGGATTAATCAAAAAAAATGGTGAGCCAGTACCTGATTTTGATAAAAAATATACTCACTATATGAAACATCTCGAAAAACGAGGCATTAAAAAAGTGGCTTAATTCAATGGAATGCCTGTTGAAGTGCTTGTTCTTGAGTCTTTTGAATTTCTCTCGTTGCTTGAATGGCTGCTTCGGTCATGCCGTCGAGATCTGCTTTTGAAAAAGCTTGTTTTTCGGCAGTGCCTTGCACTTCGACAAAAAGACCTTTTCCTGTAACTACAAAGTTCATATCTACATCGCAACTAGAGTCCTCTTTATAATCGAGGTCAACCAATACTACTCCATTGTGAATGCCAATACTAATTGCAGAAACCGTGTCGATGAGAGCTTTATTAGAAATTTTTCCTTCTTTTTCGAGTTTCTTTAAAGCTAACGAAACTGCAACGCAAGCTCCTGTAATTGAAGCTGTGCGGGTTCCTCCATCTGCTTGGAGTACGTCACAGTCAACGAGGATTGAGCGTTCACCGAGTTCTTTGAGATCGACCATCGCGCGAAGAGCGCGTCCAATGAGTCTCTGAATTTCCTGTGTACGACCTGATACTTTTTCTCTGTCGCGTTTGGTTCGTGTGTGCGTGGAGCGAGGAAGCATAGAGTATTCAGCAGTGATCCATCCCTGTTTTTTTCCGACCATCCAGTCAGGAACTTTTTCTTCTACTGATGCAGTGCATAGAACATGAGTGTTTCCAGCTCGAATGATGACGGAGCCTTCGGCATAACGATTGACATGACACTCGATAGTGAGCGGACGGATTTGGCTGGGTGTTCTTCCTGTGGGTTCACGGGTAATTGGTGCTGACATAGGTCCTCCACTTGGATATATACGACTCCGTGCGCGGATGGAAGGATTTGCTTACACAAGGTTTAGAAGACGATGATTGGCGTTGGGATTGGACTACGTTAGGAACGCTAAGAAACTCGAGTCAAAAGCTCCGAGCTCGTGTGATCGCAAAGTCTCCAGGAGTTTGGGCAGCTACTCCTTTGATTGAAGCAGTGAATGATCATTGCCAAAGTCAGAAGGGTGCTCTTTCTGTGCGAACACGATTTTGTAATGGGCAGTCGTTTCGACCTGGTGCTGTTGTTGCTGAATGGCAGGGATTCGGTCGTCTTGTTTTGGCATTTGAAAGACCATTCTTGAATCTCGCATCTTTTGTTTGCGGAATTGCAACACGTACTGCAGCACTAGTCCAAAAAGTAGAGGAGGCTTGTCCTCAGAGGACGCCACGAGTGACTTCTACTCGTAAAACTTTGCCCGGGTATCGAGATCTTTCGATTGCTGGCGTTTTAGCAGGGGGTGGATACAGCCATCGGATGACCCTTTCGGGCGGTGTCCTGATTAAAGAAAACCATATTGCGGCTGCGGGCGGAATTAAAAAAGCAATTGAGGGAGTTCGATCGGTTGCTCCTCATGGTTTGAAGATTGAAATCGAGGTCAGATCTCTCCGTGAACTTCAAGAGGTGTTGAAAGCTCAGGCAGAGGTGATCATGCTTGATAACTTTACTTCTGATCAAGTGCGCAAGGCTCTATTTTGGATGAATCGCCAGGTTCATCGTGCGCGACAGCGTCCTCTCATTGAAATTTCGGGAGGACTCAACGAGCAAAATATCGCCGATTATGCGATTGAGGGAGTGGATGTTTTGTCAATCGGGTCGTTGACTCATTCAGTAAAGGCGGTTGATTTTTCATTATTGGTGGAATGATGAACGTAAAGAGTTTTGCAAACCAGGTGGTCGATCGTTGTGATTCGACGAATCGCTTGGCACGTCTCTTAGGTGATGCAGGTTATCCTCATGGCACTTGGGTTTCGACTAGAGTTCAAGAAATGGGACGAGGTCGCTTGGGTCGTCAATGGGAGTCTTTAGAGGGAAATCTTTTTTTATCGATGATTTTTCAGTCTCAGGATCATGCGCAGTGGAGTTGGGTTCCGATGATCACAGCGGTAGGCGTGACGGATGCGCTATTGTCGTGGAATCCTCAATTGGATGTTCGAATTAAATGGCCTAATGATCTTTGGATTGCGCCGGGTGCTAAGTTAGGTGGAATTCTTTGTGAAGCAGTGGGAAATCGTGAGAGGTCTTATATTATTGTAGGGCTTGGACTGAATTGTCTTCACTCGCCATCGGGACTAGATCAACGAACGATTTCCTTGGCTGAAGCGATAACTCATCTCAATAGGTATCCAGTGAGTGCATCAGTGAGTGTAGATGAAGTGCGCGAAAAAGTGATTCAAGGACTTCTCCAGGCTTACGAAGAGCTTCTTTTGCCCGAAGGGTTTCAGGCTCTCATTGCGCGTTATCAAGAGCGGGCAGCCCTTTTGCCTCAAACAGAGATCGAATGGGTGCAATTGCGAGGATCTTCTTCTTCTGTAAAAATCGGTCGCGTTCTTGGTCTGGGAGAATCGGGTGAACTTTTGGTTTGTTCAGATCAAGCAGAAGATCGAGGTACCACTCTCGCACTTTATGCAGAGGATGTAAAAATTAGGCCCAAGATCATCTCAGATTAAGGTTGCTCGGATAGAAGTCGGTGGATTTCCTCTTTAACGATTTTTTCGAGGACACCCGGTAAAATGTTTTGAGTCACTTTTCTAAGAACTTTTTCTACTTTTTCTTCTACGATTTTCTCAATCTCTGATTCTGATAAAGAAGGGGACGGTGCAGGCTTTTCGTCTCTTAAGGAATAAGAAGGGGGAGGCGGTGGGACCTGAAAACGTGGGGGAAGAGGTACTGCTGACGATCGGGGTTTTGAAATCGGCTCTTGAACACTCCATTCGAGTTCTTCGCGTGCAGGATCGGTAGTTTCGTTGGCGGTGGCTTCGAATTGATCGAGTCCGCTGATTCGAATGGTTGATTCGGTGAGTCTTCGGATGTCATCGTCTGGGTTTAAATTTTGTGTATTGAAACTATCGCTTAAAAAATCTGTGTCATTATTTAAATCATTGAGTGGCAAGTCAGGCATTTCTACAGGCTGCGGAGTGATCACCTGTAAAAGGATTTCTCTTAAGTGAGCTGGATCAAAAGGTTTAGTGAGTCGAGCATGAAACCCTACTTTGAGAGCTTGAGTCTCGTCAACTTTTTCAAATGCGCTCGACATCAGTACGAATCGGATTTGACTCAATTCTTCACGCTGATTGATTGCTCGTTTGACTTCAAAAGCATTTTGATTTGATAGTGAAACGTCAATCAAAACAATGTCAGGTCTAAATAAAGCGATCTGCTGAATGGCTTCACTTCCATCAGCGACAGCTTGGATCTCATAAGTTTCGTTTGCCAGAGCTAAACAAATGACCTTTTGAATAGTCGCACTATCATCCGCAACGAGGAGCTTTTTTACTGTCATATTATATTATTAAGTGTGTCATCTCCTGGGGGGCATGTAAAGCGCATGTGTTACCCCTTTTATTCAGAATGAGAAACCGGTATACTGAATAAGTCCTAGGGTCTAGTAACTATATAAATTGGACCCTACAGTCATTGAGCCCAGGGAGCTGTCCCTTTCAGTGGTGTGCATGCCTAGTACGACTAGGAAGCCTAAAACTGTAATACGGCGCCCACCTAGAGATTATGGGTTCCAATTGACTTTACTAGATTCCTAGGGCTTTTTTGCATTTTTATTTTTTCCCCTTTTTTCCAAGGATAGGAAAATATGGCTAAAATCTCTGATCTACCCCCGTCCCAACAAGGTTGGATTCATGAACTGGCTCGAGGTGAAATTCATCCCGATGCTGAACAGCTTTTGGAACTCGGAGGAAGCTACGATCCTCATCAGATCATCGAAGAAAGTACCATCGATTTTTTGACGGTGCTTCGAGATTGTTTTGTTGAGTACATTCGTGCGTTCAACGCCTATTCAGAGAATAGTACTAAATTTCAAGAAATAAAAATTTACAATACGGCGCAAACTGCGGCCGATTTTATGATTTTTCGAAATGGTGTGAAATTACTCGTTTCGAACACTGCTCATGGGATGATTCAAATTGCTTATGCGAATCATGTTCGGGGAGGTGTCTCGATTGATGGGCAAGTGACTGGTGGCGCAAATCAGGGAATGAGTCAAAACTCTCAAGCTCAGGATTTGCTTGCACAGATGGGCCCTTTTCGGGACGTATTTTGGGCTTTTGAAGGTGAGAGGGTAAAGCCGGAGCAGGTTGCAAAGTTTTATTTTACAGAATTTGTGCGCCTGACGAGGGATGCTGTTCGCTCTCGTACAACGAATCGTCAACTTTTAGATCAGATCAAGGTCCTTCTCCAAGAGAAGGGCCTTGATCTTTAATTAAAAATTTTTCAGAGTCTTGCTTCCGTATTAAGCAGCTTCAGCCATGTCGTCTGCATGCCAAAGGTCGTACAGAGTTTTATTATTGGCTGTACGAAACCATTTAGATGCATGATCGGGTGGCTCCTGCCCTAAAAGTCTTTGGGCTAATGTATGAAGCGTGGTCATTTCCTTGCCATCAAATACTTTATACTCCCCGTTGGGTTGCTTGACGACTTTACAAGTCTGTGTTGGGTCGCTCACAAAATGAATGATTTCTTGGTCCTTAAGATAACCTTGGTGAACTAACGAGGTGAGATCAAACTTATTCTTCTTTTTAGACACAGAGAGTTCTCCTTTTATCTATTACTTTTAAGTGATCATCTGAGTGATCGGCATTTGCTGAATAGATCTTTAAGTTTTTTGCGAGTCGTGTTTTTTCCCAGCGATTTTGTCCCCTAGTTATTTCCTGGCGATAATGTCCCCTAAATGTGTCTTCTAGAACTCTGATTTCACTTATGA
>Ga0172367_10001685_pt1 | contig 31472 bp, 37 predicted proteins | sample Lak10m_FD_114542 | JGI IMG/M metagenome (GOLD analysis project Ga0172367, IMG submission 114542) | Freshwater microbial communities from Kabuno Bay, South-Kivu, Congo - kab_022012_10m | ecosystem: Environmental > Aquatic > Freshwater > Lake | place: Democratic Republic of the Congo: South-Kivu...
CAAAAACAAGGTGAACAGTGGGAACGAGAATTGCAGAGATCTTGGGCTCCAAAAGCCGCAGCATATATGGCCAAGGTTGTTAAAAATTCTTTCAACAGTCTATATCCCGATGTGCCAATTCGTATAAGGCGAGAGGATATAATGATAATGGCCACAACTGATCCTAAAACTCGTTTTAGTGAACTTGATCCTGATGTTTTTAATATGCGTGATAATCCAAATTGGGAATGTAGTTTTGTAGTTACTCCACTATTCCATATGGAGGATCTTACTCCCTATCTTGAACTTATGGTGGATAGTGCATCAAGTGGTCAATATAAAGGTGTATGGAAATTAATTGCTAGAGAATGGGCTAGGTTTGCCAACAGCCAGTTACAAAAAACTAGTACCAAAGCAGCAGTTTTTTCCGTAGATGAAGATCATAATGATGCTTGGGCTGCAATAGCCGCTCAAGCAGGTCTTAAGTTCATATCACATAATTAAGAGCCCTTAAAGGAAGTGTGGCAGAGCCTGGTTTAATGCACCTGTCTTGAAAACAGACGACTGGTAACGGTCCGTGAGTTCGAATCTCACCGCTTCCACCATAGATAGGATATAAGTAGTGTAGTGCAGGATTAATTCAGGGGTAGAATGTCTCGTTGCCAACGAGAATGTCATCGGTTCGAATCCGATATCCTGCTCCAAGTTTTGCCCCGGTGATGTAATGGTAGCCATGCGGGTCTTAGAAGCCCGTGCCGAGAGGCGTGTCAGTTCGAGTCTGACCTGGGGCACCAGTAGTATTAGGAAGGATGGCTGAGAGGCTTAAGGCAGCAGATTGCTAATCTGTCGAGTGGGGTAACCTGCTCCGAGGGTTCGAATCCCTCTCCTTCCACCAAGTATATTCCGGTCGAGCAAGCTAGGTGTAGGCGGTGGACTGTTAATCCATGAAGCGGGGTTCGAATCCCTGGACCGGAGCCAAACAATGGGCTGGTAGTGATAATGGTAGCACAGGGGCTTTGCAAGCCTTTAGTCGGAGTTCGATCCTCCGCCGGTCCACCAATTGATAAGTAAGAAATGAATACTGTAATTCTTATTCTAACCTTACTTTTTATCAAACACTTTATAGTAGATTATGTACTACAAAAGGCCTATCACTTTAAGAACAAAGGTATATATGGTCACGTAGGTGGTATACAACATGCTGCTCTACACGGACTTGGTACTTTTATTTGTTTGTTTTATTTTACACCTTCAGCCATAACATATGGTTTGATTGATTTTGTAGTACACTATCATGTTGATTGGTTCAAGACCAAATATGGTCCTAAGGATTCAAATAGTTCTATGTTTTGGATATGGTTTGGTGCTGATCAACTTGCTCATGCTTTGACCTATCTATGGATAGTCAATAACCTAGTTACAATCGCGGGGTAGAGAAGAGGAAACTCACTAGGCTCATAACCTAGAGATCGGCGGTTCGAATCCGTCTCCCGCATCCAATACGCCTCTATAGTTAAATGGTATAACGGTCGACTGATAATCGGCTATTCCACGTTCAATTCGTGTTGGAGGCACCAAATCTCGGAGTTGGTCTTTGATGTGATATAATGGTAGCATTATAAAAGTTGAACCTGTTAACACTAAATAAATACTTCATTATGAATAACTCTGATGACTTGCTATTTGCTACTATAGACAGCCTCCCAATATTAGATAAAGTACATGCAGCAAGTGAAATACTTGCACTGCCTGAATATTATTCTTTTTGGGATGACTATAGATACACGCAGATGTTTTCACTGATGACTCGCCAAGGTGTAGCATCAAGAGAAGGTGTATCAAACGCACAGAGTGGTGATTTTTTGTGGACTGATATTGCTCCACGTGTTATCGTAGATTGGTGCGAAGATCACTTATTCCCATGGCTAGGTATGCGTTCTAGAATTATGTGTTTAGTAACACAGCCAGGTGTTGCAAACTATGAGCACATTGATTGTGCACCACATGAGTTGAATACACGACAACACAAAGTGCGGATTGTTCTGCAAGGTAATACAGATACACTATACTGGATGACAGAAGGTGGCAATGTTCATGCACCTGCAATAACGGGTGCATTTGTAATGGACGGCGGCTGGCCTCACGGAATGATCAACATAGGTAGCATACCTAAAGTTACACTTGCACTTGGGGCACCGTGGACTGGTAAAGCTGAATATAATGATATAACAATACTTCAACATAGAAGTAGTTATAGGATGCCCAAAAACATAGATCACTTGTGGCACAAAAAGAAATAACGGAGTATATAGCTAAAGATAGTAAATAAAGAAATACTTGGATAGCTCAGTGGTAGAGCACCATCTTGATAAGGTGGGGGTCCTTGGATCGTTCCCAAGAAGAGGCATCAAATTTCTAGTATAAATAATATACTAGGAGCAATATTATGCAAATTACTCATCAAGATCTTGAAAAAGCTATAATAAGAAGTCAACATTGTCAGCGTAATTGGGACATTTCTATAAATATTCCTCAAGAGGATTTAGAACTTATCATACATGCTGTATCTAATTGCCCCAGTAAACAAAATATTGCATTTTATAAGGTATACGCTGTAGTAAATAGAAAAACTATTGAATCTATACATGCAACCACTGAAGGGTTTATGTTACCTAATGGAGAGTTGACAACTAACAGTCAAACTTTAGCAAATCTTTTACTTGTGTTTGAGGCTATAGCAACTAGTGATAAACATAAAATAAAAAACCATATTTATGAAAAAGGTTCCAAAGCTATAGCAACCAGAGATAGCGATATGGCCATAGGTATAGCGGCAGGTTATGCTAATTTAATCAGTAATATTTTAGGTTATAAAACTGGTTGTTGTGCCTGTTTTGATGGAACACAGATCCAACAAATTTTAGGCATGACAAAAGGTCCTAGTTTATTAATGGGGATCGGATTTGGTGATCCTGATAGAAGCAGAAGACTGCATCATGTTACTAATCAACTATTTCCCACTAAAACTAAAGAAAAAATTAGTATAGAGATTATTTAGACTCTTTATCAAAACCTATACTTTTGTACAACTAACTTTCTTGCTGATATAGATCAGGGGTAGATCGCCATCTTGGTAAGATGGAAGTCATAGGTTCAAATCCTATTATCAGCACCAAACAATGGTGACTGTAGCATAATGGTAGTGCCACAGATTGTGAGTCTGTTCGGTGGGAGTTCGAATCTCCTCAGTCACCCCAAATTGCCCCTTAAGCTAATCTAGTGAAAGCATACGCCTGAAGAGCGTGGGAGCCTGGAGCAAAACCAGGAGGGGGAACCAAAATTAACATAGTATATAAATAAGTGTATGCTATAGGTGATAATATGTTAAATCTTATAAAGGACACAGATAACCCTTTGTTAGAATATATCAAAGATGATCCAGTACGTCCAGACATTCCTATAGATTTCCGTGTTAGTCGTAATAGATTTGTAGGTGCTCTAGTTGAAGAAAAATTAGAGGCTATGGTATGCGTTAGTCTACACAATTTTGTTCCAGAAAGTGTAGATGATCTAGCACAGGATAATGAAGAGCCTGACACTGCCATATTCTATACAATATGGAGTTATCGTGCGGGTGCGGCCAGCAAGCTATTATTTGCTGTAGTAGAGGAGATACGTAAGCTATATCCCTCAGTTACTAGATTTGTTACCTTGAGTCCGAAAACTGAAATGGCACGTAAGTTTCACACTAGAAATGGTGCTAATATATTCCGTATAAATGCGGATACAATAAACTACGAATACACCGTTTAATACCACCTTAGTATAATGGATAATACCCTTGGCTACGAACCAGGAGATGTGAGTTCGCAAAGATAAATAAGTTATTATGAACTATGAAAAACATTATAATAATTTAATAGAAAAAGCAAAACGTAGAACCCTTACAGGATATTATGAAAAACATCATATATTTCCAAAATGTTTAGGTGGTAAAGATTCAAGCGATAATATTGTTAATCTAACGCCTGAAGAACATTATGTAGCCCATCAGCTATTAGTAAAAATTTACAATCACTCCTCTTTGGTTCATGCTGCTGTGATGATGACCGTTTCCGGTAAAAATAATTTTCATCGTTCTAAAAATAAACTTCATGGTTGGTTGAGGCGTCGTTTACAATTTGCTGCTAAAAAAAGAATAGGAAAAAATAATAGTAGTTTTGGAAAGCCATGGTATTATAATCCTAAAGATGGGACCGCTAAAAAATTCTTACCTAACGAAGTGCCTAACGGATGGGTTAAAGGTAGATCACCAAATATTTTAAAAAATTGTCTTGTTTGTAATAAAACTACACCTACGAAGTTATCTAACTATTGTTCAAAACAATGTAGATATGAATCGTTATATAAAGATAAGACCAGAGTTGTTAGGACAATCAAAGAAAAATTAGAATTTGCAGATGACGAAAAAGTAAAAGCATTATTAGCTAATAATGGGAATATTAGAAGAGCATTATTTTCTTTAGGTCTTAATGATAGCGGCCCTCATTATCGAAAAATGAAAATTCTTAAAGCGTCCGTATACCCTCTGGCTACGAACCAGTTGAAAGGTTAATTGGAAACATAGGGGTTCGACTCCTCTCGGATGCGCCACTTTAAGAGCAATAAGATGGCTATATTTGTAATTGCTTTAATTATGTTTTTCCTTTATATTATACTGCGTAAATATTAAAAAGAATCCCCGGTCCTACGCCGGTTAGCGAGTAGGCGCGATAAGACCAGCGTTAGGAGTCTTAGGTGAAATCATACCTACCTCCCTCCGGGCCATTCATCCGGCAGGGTAAAATGTATGTGTGGGTCTTACCAGCCTAGAATAGGTACGGACAGGGTAACAACTCAAGTAGGGGCTAGTGGGAACTAGTGGCCTACACTTTATTAAAGCACACTTGAAGACTAGTCAAAGCCCGACGGTACGTAGTCAATGTTCTGTCTAGCAGACAAACTAATAACCCTAGGCGAAAAAGTTCGGTGGTAGTGTGTTTTAATAAAGTATGCGGGTATTCTCCTGGGAGAGGACTTTGCCTTCCAAGCAAATGAAGCCGGTTCGAATCCGACTATCCGCTCCAATGCTGCTTTAGCTGATGTGGTCATAGCACCGGTCTGAAGAACCGAGGAACTAGGTTCGATTCCTAGAGGCAGCACCAAATTTCTAGTATAATTTTGACTATTCATCTAACAGAAATGACAGGTGATGATCAACTTAAAGGTTTACCTGCAGGATTACGTATGCAAGCCTATGCATCTCATGGCGGTGTAAGTAAACTTAAGTTTGAGATGTATGCTTTGTGTGCTAGCATTGTAGGTAAATGTCATTTTTGTGTTAAATCACATTATGACATTCTTAAAAAAGAAGGTATGACTGTCCAGCAACTTCAAGCAGTGGGTAAGATTGCTGCTGTTATTAATACTGTAAACAAAGTTGCAGTTTAATCTAGGGTGAATTTGCCGAAGAAATCTTTGGTTTCTTCCCAAGATGTACGATTTCCCCATCTAATACTAACAACTAACCGAACATCCTCATCATAGTTCCAAACTTGATGAGGAATATCGGTTCTTACTATGGCAATTTTTCCCATTCCCCATTCATCGATTATATCACCATAATTAGAATTCCAATACTTATAAAATACTTTTCCATTTGGATTATAAGATAACTTGCCTTCTCCTGGTGGATTAAACCATTTCATAACACCTTGTCCATATATAATAATGTTTAGACCAGACCGATGCGGTGTTCTAGTTTTTGCATCAATGTCTACGTGAATGCTACCTTTATCAGCATTTGGTTTCATTTCAAAAATCAGGCTACTTAAAGGACCCAATTGGTTAAGTTTATTATAAACTTTCTCACGTAAAAACAATTTAGGATCACAAGGTATTACACCAAATGCAACCAAATTATTGATTCTAGGAACATTGTCAATAATTGGTATGAAGTCAGATACATTAAAATTATCAATGACTTTATGACATTCGATCATTGAATAGTTTTCCAATCAAATGTAAAAGATGGATCTAATACTTCATATATTACATATTGCTTAGTATGCTGTATAGTAACCATATGACTAACAACATTTACACCATTATACCCAAAGTGTAAGCTTGCTCTAGGCGATCTTTCTTCACCCAGTCTTTTTCTAAACCAAAGATTAATGATGTTTTTGTTGTATTCATTAAATGTCAACGCTATGCATTTTATATGATTGTCAATTGCATATTGCTTTTCTGCTGGTAAAAGAATTTCTCTTGGTATTTGTTTATTACGATGTTCTTTACCTACCCAAGTTCTACTTCCGCATATTAGTATGTCCGAAGAAAAATTAGAAACATAGCATCCACTACATGCAATAACTTTTTTGTCATCAAACAGTACATTAAAACGTCCGTTTTTAAAACGGTCAGTGTTATCTAATATATGTAATAATGTGTCGTTATTCATATTATTATGAGCTGGTTGTGATGTTTCTGCAAATGCTTTACATAAAAAACTTAAGAAAGATTGCTGTTCGATTAATGTAAGTTTATAGTAATTTTTTACTGTATAAACCATAGTAATTAAAGTTTCATAAGTTCGTCAAAATACCATTTCTTTTTTATATTACTTTCTAAAGATAATTTCACTTTTATATCTCTTGCAGATACGGTTTTATCTTCAATAATTTTAAAAATATCTTGAATGGTGTAACCTAAATTAATTATTCTACCTATCCAAGTAGCGGCAGCAAATTTACTTTTGGTTAAAACTCTATTATCTGTATAAATTTCTTCCACCAATGAAATTGCCTGATTAAAATTCATGTCATTGCCTTGCCAAGTTTTTCCAATTTCAACTAGATAGCCGAACTTTTTAGGATCCTGATCTATTTTACTTGTGCTCCTACCGTCATGCTCTGATCTAATATATAAAGGCAAGAAACCAAAAACATCTAAAGGGCATTGGTCGCTTACTAGATAGTCAACCGTACTTTTGATACTTTCTACAGTTTCTCCGGGTAAACCTACAATAAAATTACTACTTGTAATTATTCTACCTTTCCAAATCTCAGCGCAATAGTTTAATGTTTCTTTAATTCTCTTCTCACCTAACCCCTTCCCTATTTTTTTGCCAGCAGTCTCATTCAATGTTTCTATTCCAAAAGCTAGGCTTGCAGCACCGCTCTCTAAAAGCATTTCACGCATCTGAGGAAATTTCCAAATTAAATCAAGTCTGGCATAACTTGTATATGAAATTTTAAATGGTAGACTAGTAAGTACTCGATGTATAAGTTCCATTTTAGGCATACTTTCGTTTATTAATTCATCAGTGAACATAAAGTGAGTTGTACCAAAATTTTCATAATTTTCTATAAGTTCATTGCGTAAAGCTAATTCTGCTTTTTGCCAATCACCTACTTTTTTGCCAATCAAATCAAAATGGCAAAAAGCGCAGTTGAATATGCAGCCTCTAGCTACCTCAATAGGTAATGATTCACCATTAAATATTATATCTTCAGGAATGTATTTAATCTTACTGATAGCAAATTGTTCCTGAGTGTAAAAATAATCATTGCCGTCTATGACGCAACAAGGATCTGAACTTATTATTTTTAAGTCATCACCGTTCTTCAAATGCTTAATCAGTTTTATTATAGCAACATCACCTTTATTTATAATGACATAATCTACGCCTTGCCAATAAGATTTGACCGTGATTCTAGCACCACCTAAGCATATTTTTATTTTTTTATTAATGGATTTAATTTTTTCAACGATGGAAACAAATTCTTGGTCAGGTCTGCCAAAATTAGAAATCTTACCAAACTTACGTTTCTCCATTAAAGTGCAACTGAACCCAACTAAAATAGTCTCGCTCGTGCAAAATTTAGACACAATTTTTTCCAAATCTGCGTAAGAATAATAGCTGAATAAATCTACAACTTGGCAGGTGTATCCGTTGTTTCTAATTTCTGTTGCTATTTTATATGTACCGGCATATTTACCATAGCCAATTGTATCTGCTACATCTGTGAAAAGGATTATCTGCATGGAAATATTTACCTATAAAAGTGCGAACATTTAAGATTATTAGACCATAGTAATGGTACTAAATATTGATAATATGATAATTTATACTCCAGTAGATTTACCAACTATCGAACCCGATAGCTGGAACAAATTTTGGAATATTTGGAATACACATAGTGCTTATTTAGAAAAAACTCGTTATAATGCCAAAACATCAAGTGTAAAATTAGGGGTTAAAAATGTTTGGATTGGGTTAGATATATTTAAAAAATTGGATTATTTTAAAACAGCATGGCAAGCCCCATATTATGATATTCAACAAGATTTACCAAAAATGTACAGCTTTTTTATACTATTGAATACATTTGGCATTTATAGAATTAGACTTTTACAAAGTCAAGTAAATATTTTATCACATACAGATGATAATATAGATAAATGGCATTTACGGGCATATATCTATAATACAAGTAAAAAAGAACAGTGGTATTTTACTCGCCCCAATGATAGTAATGGAGAAAGAAAATATATAAGTTTACCAAATACTACCAATTGGTTCATGTATAATGATAAATTTTGTTGGCATGGTACTGATTTTGATATAGAGAATAAGAAAATATTGCTACAAGTTTTTGCATATAAAAATCTTACTGATTTATTATTACAGAGTATAAATAAGTATAAAGAACATGTTATAAGGTATTCAAATGATTCTAGGTTCAAATAGAAAAAATGTTGCTATACTTAATATATTTTTTGCTGTGGCATCAGTGATCGGAATATTTTACTTTGATTTTACATTAATAAACATATTCATATTAGTTTGTTCTTTCTATTCATTAAATATTTTGGGCAATTGGATGACCCTGCATAGATATTATTCTCATAAAAGTTTTGAATTTAAAAATGGTTTTCTGAAAACTTTCTTTACATTGTTAGCAATTTTAGCAGGTAGAGGAAGCGCCTTAGGATGGACATATATTCATAGAATTCATCATGCATATTCTGATACTGATAATGACCCCCATAGTCCTACAATCCTAGGGTTTATATTATTTGGATTTAGTCATTATAAAAAATTAGAAGAAGAAAATTTCAAATTTTTCTTAGTAAAGGATTTGATGACTAAAGATCATCTTTTTTATCATAAATATTATTTCCTGCTTATATCCAGTTTAATAATTGGTCTTGGTATTATAAATATTGAGGTTTTATACTTTGGGTATATTTTGCCTTGTTTTTTAGTACAGGTTAGTCAAAATATTTTTAATTACTTTGGTCATGTTAATGGTTATAGAAATTATAAGACAAAAGATAATAGCAAAAATAATCCATATCTTTTTCCACTTATATTAGGTGAATGTTGGCATAATAACCATCATGCTAATCCAAAGTCTTACACAACAAAAATAATTAACACTGAGTATGATCCTTTAGCATTTATTATTAGATTGGTTGGAAATGTCAAATAATTTTTACGAATGTAAAACAAAGTTTCCTCTAACAGAGTATATGCTTAACTTGGCTGTAACTACAGACGAGTCGAAATGGAATAATTTTTTAGACATGAGTTTAGTTACATTGACTATAGAAGATTTTACTTGTAGTCCAAAGTTATTTGAATTAATAAAGAATTTTGATTGTTACAATAAACTTGCAGTATACCGTCATAAACCAAACTTTTGTTATCAATGGCATATAGATAGTATAAGATTTGCTGCGTTGAATTTACAATTATCAAAGGCAGAAAGTTTTTGTATGTTTGGTGAATTTTTTGAACCAAAAAAGTTAAAAAATATTGAAAAATTAACTTATAAAGCAGATACTTTTTATTTGCTTAATGTCTCTAAGCCACATACAGTTTTTAATTTTCAAAATGAACGATACTTATTAAGCATAGGATTTCCAAAACCACATACTTATTTAGATGTTAAGAATTATTTGGTAGAAAATAATATATAAATATATCTATGAAATATCTATCATCAAGCACCAAAGGGGCTCAACTATTTCTAGCCTTATCAATATTAGGTACACTTTTTGCCTTTAATACTTATTCGATTTCAATAAATGTTGTATTGTTAATCATAATAGGATATTTTTGTTATGGTTGCTTGGGTATTGTAGTAACGTTTCATAGATACCTTACACATAAAAGTTTTGAAATGAATTCTTTGTTGGCTAAATTTTTTTCAGTTTTAGGTTGTTTTGCTGGTACTGGAAGTCCATTAGCTTGGGTAGCTATACATATTAACCATCATTTAAAATCAGATAAACCCGAAGATCCACATAGTCCTTTATACAAAGGTATTAAGATTTTCACATTAGATTATGTCAATGAAGTAAGTAATGATACCAAATGGCGTATGCGTAGTTTGGTTACAGATAAATTTCAACAATTTTTACACCGTTATTATTTTGCTATTAATATTTCCTATAGTTTGTTATTGTTTAGTATAGGTGGATTGTATTTGATGATATTCCTTCATTGGGCACCTGCTGCTGTTACAGCATTAATGAGTAATGTTGTAAACTATATAGGGCACAAACCAAATTGGTTAGGAAGTTTTAGAAGATATAATTTAAATGATAATAGTAGTAACAATTGGATTTTTGCCATTTTTAGTTGGGGAGAAACTTGGCATAATAATCATCATAGGCATCCTAAAAATTATAGTTGTGGTGAAAAATGGTATGAAATTGATATTAGCGCATATATTATAAGAATAATCAAAATTTAAGACATAATGGAATAAAAACGTAACACATACACATTTAATGATGTCAATATATTACAAACACCTAAATTTGCCACTAAATCCACTTAAAGAGGGCTTAGATTTTGATAGTCTTTTTTATCCCAAGATACGAAGGCAGTTTAATTTAAACCCTCTTGAAATTCTTAATCAGAATGTCTGTGAAATTTTTTCTAGCTACGATTTAGAACAAGCGGTCATTACAGTTTTTAGATATCATCAAGGACGGAGTATCACTAACTCATTATTACACAGTGATATCCTAAGAGTCAACGAAAATTGGCTTCCAGTCAGTTACGGTATTAACTGGGAACTGACAGGAGATAACCCAATTTTTACCTGGTGGCAGACTCAGCAAAAAAAGTTTTTTCCTATGGATCCAAGATCTTTTCATTTTAACCCACAGGGAATCCATTATGGCGGAAGATTAAAACATGGGGTGGATGATAATGATATCTTACTTGAATCCGTCAATACTGGTATAGGTCCTTTACTTGTTAGAACAGATATCCCACATTTAGTTTATTGGCCTAAACATATAATAAAAAATAGAGTTGCTATTAGCCTTAGGTTTAATGATGGCCATAAAATTTCTTGGGAAAACTGTGTTGAAAAATTTTCAAACATACTAATCTAAATATGTGCCCAAGTCTTGTTTGATAGAGGACATGGTCACACCTTTCATACCAGGATTTCTATGTCTAGGGCTATAATTTAAAGGAGGAGTTGACTCTATACCACTCAGGTATGAGATAAGATAATTAACTTGACTCCAGTATTCATATTCGTACATACCAAAAGAATTTCGCATTTCTTTACGAAGGACTCGATCATGTTCTAGAACTTTTTCGAATCCTGACCATTTTTTTCTGTCAATGAGCTCGGGCCAATATTTTTTGTAGATATTAAATTTGCTACCTTTGTTACTTAATTCCCCAATGAGCTGATTATTATGTAATAGTAGACTGGTTTCATCTACTAGAAAACTATACATAATTTCTGGGGTATATTGAAAAAAACCAGGGACCGCAGGCTGGTTCCTTGCCATGGGAAATCTATACCAGCCTGCGATTTTTTCTCTTTCATAAAGAACCCAGGGAACATGCTTGCTGTAGTTAGTATTATCAAAGTTTGTTGAGCGATTTTCTAAAATATCCACTCTGGCGGTATAACATTCTCCACTACCCATTACCGCTAAACCATCCACTCTATCCATAAGCCACATGTGTGGCACTAGTTGTGGACTTACACACTTGGACAACCATGTGAAATTTCTAAATTCCTCAGTTTGCCAAAATTTCAATAAATTTAGGTCATGGAATATAGGTTTGATGTTGAGATTTTGACAGATTACATAGGCATAGGACCAGTCGTGTGCATTGAGATAATCATCAAAGCGCATAATATGCACATTGAAATCAACTCCTAATTCTAAAAAGGATCTCAGAACTATTTCACTATCACTACCACCTGAAAATAAAACATCTATTTTAAGGCCTTGCCTATTATCGTAGATCATTTGTGCTGCTCTGATACATTCTGTTCTAAAATCTGATACATTTTTTTCACACTGACCATATTTCACTATCCAGTTATCAGCTTCTGAATTTCTATTAGCATAAAAATTTTCAACATATTTATTGTCAGAGCTTTTTTGCAAATAGCCAAACTTAAAATGATTATTATAGGTATACTGAAACATGATTAAGAGTACCGGTTTGCCACATAATCTAATGAAACTAGATTAGAATTTCTAATTGAAGAATTATGACAGAAAATTTTGGATAGATTTATAAACATAAAAATATTTAGTATCCTTGACTCCGTAAATAAATATTCCTGTAAACTAAAATAACTTATTAAACAATTGTAATAAAAGTAAAAACGTGTACGGAGTCAATTTGATAGAAATAGGTATACAGGTACAATTATGATATTTTATAACTCAGGTGTTTATAAAGTCGAAAACTCATTGTTCACGAACAAATTAAGTGCAGCAATCTATGCAACAACAAAAAAGAAAGACATAAAATGGGAGTTTCATGATAATGTTTTTAGAAAAGCCTTAGGAAATTACTCTTTAGGTTCTCAAAATTTACCAGATTTATATAAACAAAGAGCACAACAGTTAAGAGATAATTATGACTATCTTGTTCTTCATTATAGCGGAGGAGCAGATAGTTGGAATATTCTCAATACTTTTTTAAAAAATAATATAAAATTAGATTATGTTTTTGTTAAATGGCCAATTAAGGCCATGGATAAAAACTTATATATTCCAAATACACAAGACACTTCTGCTATTAACTATGCAAGCGAATGGGATTATGTGCTTAAAAAAGATTTAAATTGGCTAAATCAAAATCATCCTGAAATAAAAATTGAAATATTTGACTGGTTAGATAATTTAAAAGAAGATTTTTTAAATGATGATTTATTTCAAAATATAAATTTACATAGATATTATTTGAGTTCATTATTAAGTTTTTTTGATGGATCTAACATAGAAAGAGTTTTGATAGATAAAGGGAAAAAAGTTGCTAGCATTTTCGGTGTTGATAAACCAATGATTACTGAAAAAGATAACTGCTGCTTTTTTTATTTTGTGGATGAAGCATTGCTCGGAATAAATAAATTACAGCAGACAAATGAGACTACTGAATATTTTTACTGGACTCCCAATTTACCAATTTTAGCTATAGAACAGGCAAATAGAGTATTTCAATATTATAAAAATAATCCTCAACATAGGCATAAAATTTTATCATATGGAAGCATACCTGACATTAAAAATTGGAAAATAAAAGATTTTTTTTCAAAATTTCAAAGTAAAAGTGATATTGCTAAAATGGTGATTTATCCAAACTGGGATTCGTCTAGATTCCAAGCGGAAAAACCTATTCCTTATTCAGACCTGCTAGTAAGTCAACGTTATATTTGGTTAGAAAAACTACCAATAATGACTAAACACAAAGAAATTTGGTATCATTATTTTACATCTTATGTAAACAAAATAGATAGAAATTTGAAATTATTAGATACAGAACATTTAAAGCCAGTACATTCTGATTGGTATTTTTTAGGAAAATTTTAAAATGAAATTTATTGTCACAATTATTTTGATGTTGATCACTTTCCCGTCTTTGGCATTTGACGGAAAAACCAAACCCATACAAGTAATAATCCCACAATCTCCAGGAGGAGGGGTAGACGAAATGTTTAGACATCTACAAAAATATTCAGCTAGCCTTGGAATAAACTTTATTGGAGTTTATAAACCCGGCGGAAATGGAATTATGTCCATCAATGAATTAAGGAATTCACAGAAAGATGGGTACACAGTAATGATAACAACCGCCGCTATTTTGGCAGACTATAAATCAAAAACTCAAAACTTTGATATTGTGCCGCTTACTGTGATGAGAATTTCAAACATGTCTATAATATCTAAAAACAAATCTTTTTTAAAAGATTATGCTGCCTTAGAAGAAACGCTAAAAACACCTAGCCAAACTGTAAAAGTAGGATTAAGTAACATCAATCATAAAATAACTTTAGATCAAATTATTAAAAATACTGATGTTAAAGCAACAATTGTAGAAGTTCCTTATAAAGGAGCAGCTTTTGCAATCAACGATCTATTTGGCGGCCATATTGATATAGTAATAGCATCTTTAAACATAACTAAAAATCATGTAGACACTGGCAATGCTAATTTGATAGCAACTTCATTTAAAATTAATAATACTACTAGCCTTTTAGAAAAAATTCCAAATTTTAAAATAAATGAAGGATTAATATTTGCAGTTCATAAAGATACTAACAAATCTTCAGTTGTCTTTTATAATCAATTGCTTAAGAATTATTTAAATAATGAAGATGTTAAAAGAGATTTTATAAACTCACACAGCATCACAACTGAATTCGGTTACGATAGGGCCTTATCAATAATTCAAAACGCTTCACAATTATTAAACTAAAATGCTTAATGGAATAGAATATTCAGATAATCCTAATAATTTTTACGTGAAAATAAATGCCCCTAGGCGTAACTTTTCTGATTTCAAAACTGAATGTTATAATGATGCCCTTCAAATAAAAAAATTAGGTCCTGTTTATGTATTAATTAGCACTGGTATAGATAGTCAAATAATTGCAAGGTCCTTGGTCGATGCTGGAGTAGATGCTGAATATATTTTTTTAAATTATCAAAACTCTTCTATTGAATTGGATAGAGTAAAAAAATGCGAAAAGTTTTATAAAATTAAAATAAGAGTAATAGATTTAAATATTGAACAATATAAAGAAGAATGGCTTTACAATGTTGAACAAGAAGTAGTTCCTTCGTTACGACATTATCCATTCGAATGGCTAAGTAAAACCCTAAAGGAGGAATTTCCAATAGTTACACAAGGATCTAATGACCCTGCAATTATAGGGGGTAGTAAAGATAATATGAGTATTTATTGTAATTACTATGAAAGTATGCAGCAGAGATTTAGATTAATGAAAAAATATAGGAGAGTTTATGATTTTCCTTTTAGCCCAGAAGCAATAGCGAGCTTATATACAAATGATGATTTAAAGGTATTTTGTAATTCAATTCAATATTTTAAAGAAAATTCATTAGAAAAAAATAAAAAGACTTTAAGCAATTCACAATTTTTTAATTATTTTGCCAAACCGTTCGTAAAGGGTAAATCCTTTGGTGACAGCATAATATGGTATGGAAAATTAACAGGATACGAGCAATGCCCAAATTGGCTTACAGATCCTAAATATTCTATATTTTATGTATTAGAAACAAGAATTTCGATCCCCATTTGGGATTGTATTGACTTTTTAGAACAAACTAAAAATGTATATAAATTATACAATGATTGGCAATTTAAAGGGCATTTTCCTGAATTTACTAGTATAAAATTATTATGTACGCAAGAAAAGCCAATTTAACAGATCTGCCCGATATTTTAAAAATAATTGATGCTCATGACTTTATGTATGGCATTGATATTAATTCATTGGGGGTAAAGGATAAAATCAAAGCAAGATTACAAAAATCTCTAGAAACAGACATTGGTGAAAATGTAATTGTTTTTATAAACGAAAATCAAATAATGGGTGTTGGTTTACAAACTTTTTACGAAACAGCGTGGGTTTTATCCTTTTTATTCTATAAGCGGGCACTTATGACTGTGAAGTATGCTGGAATAATTATAGATAAAATGATAGAGCTTGCTGAAAAAAAACAATATATAGAATTTTATTGGGTATTCCGAGAATGCAACAAAAGAATAGATATAGGTTTATCTAATGTATCTCCTTACTTAAAAAAATATGTAATAGAAACAATAGAAGTAATACTGCCGCATTCAAAAACCAAATTTCCTAAAATTGAAAAATATCTATTACGCAATCTGAATGGTTTGAATAAAAAACCCATAGCAGTAAGGCATGGATATCTTAAAATACCTAAGTAATTATTTTTTGCCTGCTTACTAACTTTTTTCAAATCATAGACTTAACAGATTATTTTACTTAAGAAGAATTAGTTAATTGAATGAATAGATATTTAAATTAAGACCTTAACATAAAAATCTTAGATACAAAAATTAAGGGCTAAATACTTTATTAATTATTTTTAGGGGGACAATTGTGATTATTATGACTTATACATTTACTGCTCAACAGAATCAGCCTATATATGAAAATAAGCAATATCATGACCTACCGAGTGATATGCGGAATGTAGTTGATTTTGTAGTAGCGTGGGTTCACCAAAATGGTGTTGTAACAACATATTATAACGAAGATACATCATCTTTAGATGTTGTATTCATGTTTACGGAAGAAACATATCAATCATTCATATCATACGCCGATAGTATTATGGGAGACCACAAAACTTGGCTTAGTAACTATGCTACTGTACAAAGTTCTATAGGATTTAACTTCACAAACAAAATAGAAATAGTTGAGGGATGATCTAAATAAAATGAGCAATTTTCTCAGGTTTCATCCTAATCCTGTAACAGATTATTTGACAACGAATTGGCAGGCTATTAGAGACGAATATATTAACCAGACATTTGTTGAAATGGGTATCGATGTTCGAAAAATTAACCTTGATAAGAGATATTCTACCAAACTAAATCAACATTTACCAATCGGTAAAGACAAAAAAATAACTCCTTTTTATTATGGAAACATTTTGACATCGGCGTTATATGTTAATCAATGTGCATTAAGCCCGTCTGAGAAGCAGTTGTGTAATTGGGGTGAAACTGAAATCGAAAGAGTCCGTCATGAGAGTATTAATGCTATTCCAACATTAAAAACTTGGATAGAAAAATATTTAATATATTGTTCATCGATATGGTTTGCTACTGCTCAACCAGGATCACGAATTAGACATCATTATGGCGTCGACAATAATTTCCCTTATTTAAGAATTCATTTAGGTCTTATTTCAGACCCAGAAGCATTTTTAGATATAGAAAATGAAAGATACAGTTGGAGAGACGGAGAGTTAATAGGCTTCGATGATGTTTGTAAATTTCACGGGATGAAACATAATGGAGTGTCGCCTAGAACGATATTGATTATAGATATATCAAGAAATATAATACAAGAACATGTTAAAGATTATGTAGAACCTGTCTTTATACCAAAACAAGATAGAACTCCTCCATTAATTGTAGATTGGTAATTATATGAATTTTTGCCAGATACACAATCATTTTATGCCTGTTGAATATAAAGATTGGTTTAATTTTAAATCTGAGTATCAAACTGCTCTATATAAAGGGACCAACGGGGTCAGCTTAAATTATTTTCAAATTAAAAATCAATCGGAGTTAGAAAAAAATTACATAAACAACTTTAAATTTGAAATTGCCCCAGATATTATCCGATTTGTTATGATTACAGGTCAAGGGGGGGAAATATCGCCTCATATTGATCATGGTATTCGAGTTGCATTAAATTTTTATATACAAACTTCAAATCTAGATGAAACAATTTTCTATGAAAAAAATAACGAAAACATACCAGCATTTAAATATAACGAAACTAAAAATGAAAGTAATATATATAACAAAGCAGATTTAATAATAAAGGAAACATTTTCATCAACAGATGATTCTATGTTTCTTTTAGATGTTACAAAAATACACAGCGTAAAAAAATCCAGTAAATCTCCTAGAATCTTTTTAGCATTTATATGGAAAAATAATACATTTGGAGAGATTTTAAATTTAATAACGGGTAAACAATGCCTAGACGAAAATATTTCGTATAAATACAGATACAATTAATTACGAGTATTTTAAAATGCTAATAACTTATAAAAAAGATACGTTTACCTATTTTAAAAAAATCGATCACTCAATTGTTCAAAATTCATTATTAGACTATGGTTGTAACATAGGATCATTTTTGGAATCACGAGATGATAATTATGATTTAAGCCTGTATACAGGTATAGACGTTCTTTCCGAAGCAATAGTACAAGCCAAAATACTATACCCTAAAGCAGAATTTATACACTTCAATGATTATAATGCAATGTACAATTCTAAAGGAGTCAAAAATCTAAATCTAGAAATAAACAAAACCTTTACCAATATTATTGCATACAGTGTTTTTACACATACTACCTCAGAAGAAATGCAATACAGAATTGATAATTTATTCAATTATTGTAAAAATAAACTGTTTTTTAGCTTTTGCGATATAGATGATATAAAAACTACTCTTTTCTTTTACAAAAAAAGAATCAAAGACTTTGGAACCTGCGATGCTATAATAGCAAAAGATAAGTTTTACTTAGTTGATAATAAGAAAGCGGACCATCCAATAGATAATAAATTGTTTTTAGTTTTCTATAATAAAAATTATTTGGCCAATTTATTCACTAAGTATAATATAGAATTTTTGAATCCTAGAGTTTCAACAAACTTTCAAACCTGTGCTGTATTATCAAAAAAATGATTAAACAGTTATCTTCTGTAGACAGCGATAGATTACTAAAAGACTATAATTTAATAGAACCTAATATTGAATGGATCGATTACAGCCCTAAAGGCAAACAATTTAATCTTCAATTAGAAGACGAAATATCATTAAAACCTTTAATCTATAATACAATTATAGAAGAATATATTAATTTATTTAAATTATTTAGAACTAGATTAATGTGGTTAGGACCTAAATCCTGCTATAGTATGCATAAAGATACACACAAACGTATACATATACCTTTAATTACTAATGATCAATGTTTTTTTATATTTAAAATTGGCCTTGTGCGACATATTCCAATTGGCCATGCCTACTTAATAAACTCTACTTTACAGCATACCGCAATAAACGGATCTTTTGAACATTGGAGATTACACATTGTGGGAGATATTAGATGAAAAAACAAATATCTATAATTATTGAAACTGTTGGTAGAAGTTGTAATGGATGTACCAAATGCTGTGAAGGTTGGTTAACAGCCAATATATATGGATTTGAAATGAATCCTACGAATGGTGCTTGTAGATTCCTTGCGAAGATAGGATGTGGAATTTACCCAGTTAGAGAACCATTATGTAAAAACTTCCAATGCGATTGGAAGGAAAATAGCTCCTTACCAGAAAACCTTAAACCTGATAAATGTAATGCTATAATTATGACTAAGAGATTAGGTGACTATAGATACTATAGAATAGTTACCGCAGGTATAGTTAAAAAACATGTATATGAGTGGGCAGAAGAGCAAGCTCAAATAGGTAAACATTCCGTGGTATATGATATCAACGGTGGTTTAATCATCTACAGTAATGATTCAACTTTTAAATCTCTTGCTAGATTGGAGTACGACAAAAATCCTAATTAAGTTTTTTAAAAGACACTGGATTAGTAGTATCATAACACCAGTTATACCAAGAGTCAAAAAATCTAATAACATTATCTTCATTAAAAGTTAGGTTTAGCAATACATCTGTAATATTATCCTTGGTAGCATGGTTAGTTACACAATCGTATTCAGCATGGCCAAATGTTACTACTGGTTTTTTATGTAACAATGCTTCCATTCCAGTTCCAGAATTCACTGTAACCACACATTTGGATAAACTTATTAATTGATGTATACTAACATTATCTAAGTATGTCACGTGCTTATAATTAACGAGACTATTCTTTAGACCAATCATACTATCTTTATTCACAGGATGACCTTTAACCACTAGAGGTATTCCTAATTTTTTAGTAGCTTCACAGGTCCAAACTAATGCTTTGCCTACACTTACTAGACTATGATACTTTATAGTTTCATCATGTGGTATTTGACAGGTAAACAATATAAAATTTTCAGGTAAAGATATATCAGCATAGTTAGGTTGACTAAATTTACTTTTATTTTCTAAAGCTCTAGTTCTTAAGGTATCAAAAACGGTACTATCAACTTTGTCAGTGTACAAACTACTATAAGGATATACACTAGCACCTCCTGCCCAGCCCTTTGGATCGACACTGAATATCCATGGAAAAGTTGTTTGCATATAGTAATAAACTTCTTTATCTTTTATTGGAAAATTGTGACGTTCTTTATGGGGTACATATACTATATCATAGTCATAGTTTTTTAATAGTTTAGGACTAAATTGCCATAAAGGAAGTTCTAATTTAGAAAATTCTATGTTTGGTCTAGATTTATATTCCTGTTCTAAATTGTTAAAAAAATCTTGCCATAACTCTTTGCCAGGTTTTGGTGGTCCTACTTTTTTGGGTACTAGAGTGTTACTAGGGTTAGGTTTAAAGTACAGATCTAATCTAGGAGCTAATAATAATATTTTTTTCATTAACGTATTCTTCTAATCTGGACATAACTACTTCAGGAGTTATTTTAGCCCATACCCTTTTACAATGTGGGCAATTTGGTTTAGTATTATAACAAGGTGTTTCAGGTTCTTCTGTATCAACTATATGACACTGTCCAGGGTAACCTAACCCACTATACTTGTGTTTGACACTGGGATATGGACTAGCAGCACCGCCCCATAGTACTAGGGCTGGAACATCCCAAGCTGCTGCAATATGATGCCAACAACCATCAGTGGTAATTATTAAACTGGCTGTACGTCCTTTAGATATCATATATCTAAATCCTGGACTATTAATACTTTCTACATAATCTAAATGTTGATTGGTATAAGGCGGTTTTAGTCTTAACACTCTTTGTTTAGGATACTTTTTATTGATCAGTTCTAAAAATTTTTGCCAATTTTCATAACCCCAAACTCGATTATTGCCAAACATTTGATTAGGTTTATTATCAGGGCATACAATCCAATAAGGTCCTTTGGCTAATTCATCGTCGCCTAATTTTATTTCATCTTCTTTTAAAGTTAGCTCAGCAGGTTTAAGAACATAATCAGTAGTACCTTTATATGGTCTTATTTGATTATGCCGTTCTTCTAAGGGAACTCCTGCCTTCATATTCACATATGGACTATACAAATACGCTTCTTTTATGGGCTGAGGGACCCATTCCCTAGTAGGACGCCTTGGTTTGCCATCTTTTAAGTACTGATGCTTGGCTTCACCTAACCAAATTAAATCATCACCCCAACCCATTATTTCTCCAAATCAAATATACTGTTATTTAGTTTAGGTTAGGACCCTTAAATATATGTTAAAGGGGAGCGAATCTATGAAAAAAACCCTACTGGCAGCAATTATCGGAGCGACATTCTCTGGGCTACAAGCACAGACATTGATCAATCAAGGTGGATATACCAGTTCCAGTTTGGTTGATACTAATAGTACAAGCAATAGCACCAACACGGTGAACTCAACTACTACCAGTACTAATACCAATACAAACACTAGTACCAGCACTAGTACCAATACTAATAACAATATACAAAGTGGTACGGTGACCAATAATAATGTGATGAGTGGTAGTGTGACCTACACCAACAATAATGTACAAAGTGGAACAGCCACTAACATTAACCAAAACACTACAACCAGCACTAGTACCAATACCAATACTAACAACAATATACAAAGTGGTAGTGTGACCTACACTAATAACAATAATAATGTTAACAGTGGTACGGTGACCTACAACAACAATAATGTACAAAGTGGAACATTGACCAACATCAATCAAAATACATCGACCACTGACAATACTAATCGTAATATTATGAGTGGTAGTGTGACCTACAATAACAACAATGTAAACACTACCAGTAGTAATAATATTAACCAAAACATAAACACTGGTACTATGACCTACAATAACAATAATAATACGACCAGTGACAATACCAACCGTAATATTATGAGTGGTACAGTGACTTATAACAATAACAATGTTAACACTACAACCAGCAATAACGTAAACACCAACAACAGCACCAGCAGTAATACAAATTTCCAGTATGGTGATATGACCAATCGCAGTATAAACACTAGTACCGTAAATGCCAACAATGTTAGCACCAGTAATAATGTTAATACCAATAATAGTAATAGTACCAGCACTAATACTAATGTTAATCAGAACAATAGTGTGAGTACAAACAATAACATACAGACTGGTGATATGACCAATCGTAATATCAATACCAGTGCCAGTGTAAGTGACAATAAAAATGTTAATGTAAATACTAACATTAGTCAAAGTGTAAGTGATCAAACAGTAAAGACAGACAATGTTAATACTAACATAAACAAAAGTGAAATAACACAAAAGGTCATACAGCCACCACCAACTGCCATAGCACCAAGTATGATGAGTATGGGCACTGACCTATGTATTACCGGTGTTAGTGGTGCTGCTCAAACACAGGTCATTGGCCTAAGTTTTGGTAGTACCTTACGTGATGCCAATTGTGAACGCTTAAAGTTAAGCAAGACCTTATATGATATGGGTATGAAGGTAGCAGCAGTAGCCACTATGTGTCAAGATCGTAGAGTGTTTGATGCTATGATGGCAGCAGGTACACCCTGTCCTGTAAATGGAATGATTGGTGATAAGGCTCGTGAATTTTGGGAGGCTAACCCACACTTAATACCTAAGCCTGTAGACGTTGCTAGATCAGATAGATGAAAAAATTAGCAGTTATAATTGCTTCATTGTTTATACCTGTACTTGCTCAAACTAGCACTACAGGTAATTTGAATGATGGTAGTTGGAACAATGTATATCGTGTAAACAATTTAACTTGTTGGCAACCAGGTGATCCCAATTGTAGCCCAGGCACTCCATACCTAAGACCAGATGGTAATATAAATTTTAGTTATAATACAACAGACATATATCAATATCATAATGTAGCCAATGTACTTCCTTATAGTGGAACAGGCTTGGTGGTTACTGGTTGGCACCTTCAATATACTGCCAAAGTGGGCAATGGTTGGGATGATGGTGCATATGATTATTTAAGAAGTTATGTTAACATAGTTGGCAAGGGTAATACTCTTATAGAGCAGGCCAACTTTGTTCATACTAGCACACACGATTGGTATACTTTTAATTTGGCCAATAGTTATAGTCCTTTAACCTCAAGATATACTACAGAAAATCTTACAAGAGTTGGATTTGGTTTTATAGGTCGAGATAATAATTATTGGGTGGGTCCATATGGTCCAGAAATTTATAATGTTAGTTTTACCCTAAACTATCAACCTGATCCTTGCCTACGTAGTCAACTGGTCAGCCCACAGTGTCCTGGATTTTTAGATGCTATACAGCGGGTCGGTTCAGTGCCAAAACAGGCAGAACCAGAAGTTGAGTCAACCACTGCTAGCATTGTTACACCTACCAGTAGTGAAGTTAAAAAAATAGAAACTACTGCTCAAACTGTGGCAAGAACTAGACAGCGTGACGAAGTTAAACTAATACAGGCTGGTCCAGAACAGGCTACTGAAACTGCTGGTACAGAATCAAAGACTACCAGTCAAGTGGCCACTGTAACAATGACAGAACAGACTAGGTCCACACAACAAACTAGAACACAAACACGAACCGCAAGCCAAACTCAAGCAGAAGTCAGCGTGGCCATAGATAATCAACAAATGGACCAACCTGCTGGATCTGGAACTAGGCAAGTACAAGAACAAGCAACTATGCCCGCAAGTACACAAACGGCTAGCACTAATACAACCACCACAGCCAGTGTAGATACTGGCAGCAGTGTAGTATTGCCAAACCCACCACCTATTCAACAAGCAGAACCAGAACCTGTTAGCGTACAAGTTGCCACAATAAGACTTCCAGAGATTCCAAGTCAAGCACAGATACAAGTAGATATACCACAGCCACTACAAATGGAACAAGTTAGGCCGCAGGTTGATCTAGCATTAGTACAACCAAGTACGCTATATACACCACCACAACCTGTACAAGTACAACCTACCACCAGTGTAGAAAATCTACAGGTCATTGAACAACCAGTGTTGGCCAAGGTGGATGTACAGGCACAAGAAGCCGCTACATCATTGCCTAGTAATATGTTAACTGACAAGACTAATCCAATAAATGACATAGTTACACTACAGCCACAAATGGCTAGTGTGCCTACATTTAGTGGACCTACAGTAAATCAAAAGGCACAAGATAACGATGCTGCTGGAGGTGTTAGCATAGCACAGATGGCTCGAATACCTGTAGGCTTTGAAGCATATAACATAGCCTTAAAAGATGTAGCATTTTACGCACCAAAAGAAATATATCGTAATCAACGCACAGTTGATAATGCTAGAGCACTGCGTCAATTAGGCAGTGACAGACTACACCAAGAAATGGTGGAACAGCAGTATAGGAGATAATAATGAAAACAACAAAAGAAGTCATGGAACAACAAGCAAAAATCATAGCAGAACTACGCAAAGATATGACATTAGCTGATCTATATCAAGGACAATTAGCGGTGACTAAAACTTTTTTAGAACGCATTCACGCTGCTCCAAAAAATACTGTATACCATTAAAAGGAAAGAATTATGGACATGCCTTTAATACATGTGATTAGATTTATATGCTTGCTATGGTTTATAGCCTGTATAGATTTTAAGGGGAAGGAATAACATGGGCGAAGAAATTAAAGATGTCAATGCTAAAATTGACGAAGCACAGGCAGCAGTTAAAAAGTACGCCAGTGCTGATACCGTAATCAGTATTGGTGGTTATGAATTTACTCCAGCCAAACTTATGGTAGCATTTACCCTAGTAAGTAGTATATTGGGCGGCCTATATGGTGCCTTTGAAGTATACAAAGACTATGTGGGTATGAAGAAAAAGATCGCTGAATATGTAACACCTGACCTAACAGAGTTTGATAAACGTCTAGCCCTAATAGAAGAAAATGCCAGCAAGACTCAAAAGGCTGTACAAGAGGGCAGTGACAAAACAGCGGAATATACTAGAGATATTAAAAACGATTTAAAGAATGATATACGCAGGTTAGAAAAAACTGTAGAAGATGTTGAACGAAGTAATAAGACACAACAAAGAGAGATTGATAAAACCGTTGCTGATGTTAAAACTGATGTGCGTAATATTCAAAAACAAGCCGATGCAACTATCAATACTGCTACTAAAGAAATGAATCGTATGGCATCGGAAAATACTAAAGCTATAGCAGCCAATAACAAGGAAGTTGATGCTAAAATGAAAGCATTGGAAAAGAAAATAGCAGATGATTTAAAGAAGGCATTGGATAACCCATTAGCCAATAAGTAACAATGTCAAGAATGGTTGGTTCCATTCTTGACAATATTTTAAAATTCCCGTATAATTAACAATTAAGGAGACTATGATGCCAGCAACATTTCTGGTAAGTGATACCCATTTTGGTCACGAAAAAACCTGCACCGTATTCAAACGAGCAGATGGTACACCACTCAGACCTTTCTCCTCAGTAGAGGAAATGGACGAGGAAATGGTGCGTCGCTGGAATGAACGAGTTGGTAAAAAGGACAAAGTGTACCACCTTGGCGATGTCGTCATCAATCGTAAATACCTTGAAATCCTTGGTAGGCTAAACGGTGACAAGGTGCTGATACGTGGCAACCACGATATATTCAAACTGGAGGATTATACCAAATACTTTAGAGACATTCGTGGGTACCATGTGATGAATGGTATGATATTGAGTCACGTGCCTGTTCACCCAGAAAGTCTTGGACGCTTTGGTGTAAACATACACGGACACTTACACTATCAACGAGTAAAGAAGGCTCGCGGTGTAGATGCCAGAACTGGGGAAATTTTATATTCAGATGAGATTGATCCTAGGTATCATTGTGTTTGTGTAGAGCAGACTGACTATACTCCAATCACTCTAGAGGAAGTCTTTAAGCGAGTCCGTGATGAAGGCGGTGTCGTAGGATTTCGTAGTGGTAATGGTCCTGTGGTCGACTAAGTATACTACTTAGAGACCACACCTATGTTTAACAAATATTCAAGTCAAACTAATTTCATACACGGACAAAGAACTAAAACAGCAGTGCTCCTAGTTCAATTAGGTACTCCAGATGATGCCACACCTAAAGCAGTGCGTAGATATCTTAAGGAATTCTTAAGCGATCGTAGAGTGGTAGAGATACCACGTCTGCTTTGGAGCATTATACTAAACGGCATTATTCTAAATACTAGACCCCGTCAAAGTGCTAAAAAGTATGCCAGCATTTGGACTAAGGATGGTAGTCCACTTAAAATATATACAGAGCAGCAGGCCAGTAATCTTAGAATAGAACTTAAAAATAGAGGATACGATGATGTCATAGTTGAATATGCTATGCGTTATGGAAATCCTAGCATACATGGTACGCTAACTATGCTACGTGAAGTAGGAGTGACCAAGTTACTGCTATTACCTTTATACCCACATTATAGTGGAGCCACTACAGCCACTACCTTTGATGCTGTGGCTAAAGAATTTAGTACATGGCGTAACTTACCTGAGTTTAGGTTCGTGCGTAACTTCCATGATGAGCCCTCATACATAGAAGCATTAAGCAATAACATTAGACGTCATTGGGATAAGAATGGCAGAGGTGAAAAACTCGTAATGAGTTTCCACGGTGTACCAAAGCGTAATTTAATGTTGGGCGATCCTTATCATTGTGAATGCTATAAAACTGCTAGACTAGTTGCTGAGAATTTAAACTTAGGCAAAGACGAATATATGGTAACATTTCAAAGTAGGTTTGGTCGTGCTGAATGGCTGCAACCATATACTGAACCTACAATTATTGAACTGGCCAAACAAGGTATAAAACGGTTGGACATAGTGTGCCCTGGCTTTGTCAGTGACTGTTTAGAAACATTAGAAGAAGTTAAAATGGAAATTCGTGATGCTTTTATTACTAACGGTGGACAAGAGTTTAACTATATCCCTTGCCTAAATGACCGCCCAGAGTTAGGCAGTGTTCTAGCAGAAGTAGTTGAGCGTAATATATCAGGATGGAAGCACGAGCACGATCCCAAAACAAATAAGTTGGCCATTGAATTAGGAGCCAAATTCTAATGTGTAGCATATTAGTCACCAATCGTAATATACAAAACTTTGATGGTGTCAACTACTTTCTAAAACTACGTGGTCCAGATCATACCAGTGTACACAAAAAAAACGGTGTAACCTTTGTACATAATTTATTAAGTATTAGTGGCGCCTTTACTCCACAACCATTTGTAGAGGGTAATATAGTAGCCTTACATAATGGAGAAATTTATAACTACGGTGACTATGCCAGTGATGGATTAATGATTATTCCTACTTATAGGAATAAGGGTGTAAATTTTACTAGAGAATTTGATGGGGAGTTTGCTGTAGTACTGGCGGACTTTGATCAAAACTATATAATATTCAGCACAGACTTATTTAAAACCAAGCCTTTGTTCTATGCGGTAAATGGTAATGAGTTTGGTATCAGTACATACCACACACCTTTACAGAGATTGGGCTTTGTAGAAATACAAAAGATACCTGCTAACACTATCATGAAGCTATGCTTGACAACATATACATTGACTAGTTTAGGCAGTGTATATGATTGGGATCTACGACAGCATAAAAATACATTTGACGATTGGATCCTTGCCTTTGAGCGTAGTATAGAAAAGCGTACCAGCAGACTAAGAGAGCGTATTTTCATTGGGCTTAGTGCTGGATATGATAGTGGCAGTATAGCCTGTGCTATGGATCGTAGGGGTGTAGATTATAAAGCGTATAGTGTAAGTGGTAGTGAAGATACCAATACGTTAAATCAGCGTATTAGACAGCATCACCAATATCTAGATCGTAATACACCAGAGTGGGAATCTAGTTTTAGGCACATCATATTAAACACAGAAGAATTCAAATATACTATACATAGCAGCACTAGTGATTACAACGAATATCATCGTAGCCTAACACACGATAGTGGTAGTAGAGGACTAGCCTTAATCTGTGACCAAGCACGTAAGGAAGGATTCAAGATCTATCTCAGTGGCAGTGGAGCAGATGAGATCGTCAGTGACTATGGATTTGGTGGTAATAAAATATTTCCTCATAGTAACTTTGGTGGATTGTTTCCAGAAGATCTCAGCACTATATTTCCTTGGGCTAGTTTCTATGGCAGCACTATGGAAAGTTATCTTGCCAAAGAGGAGTATGTTAGTGGGGCATATGGCATAGAAGGTCGTTATCCATTTTTAGACAGAGATGTGGTACAGGAGTTTTTATGGCTCACTGCTGATCTTAAAAATAGCAAGTATAAGAGTTGTATAGATGAATACTTGATGAGGAATAATTATCCTTATCAACCAGGAGTTAAGACAGGATTTTAAATGAAAACAGCACTAGTAATGGGAGCAGGTGGTTTTATAGGTAGCCACCTTGTACGCAGATTGAAAAGTGAAGGATATTGGGTCAGAGGAGCTGATCTTAAAAACCCTGAATTTAGTCCTCATTGTGCCGACGATTTTGTACTATGTGACTTGCGTAGAGAAGCAGATGTCAAATATGTACTAGATCTTGATGGAGAACAATTTAACGAAATATATCAACTAGCAGCAGATATGGGTGGTGCTGGCTATATCTTTACAGGTAATAACGATGCTGACATCATGCATAACAGTGCCAGTATAAATCTTATGGTACTAGATCAAGTTGTCAAACACAGCTTTGGTCCCAAGCCAAGAATATTTTACAGTTCAAGTGCCTGTATGTATCCTGAGCATAATCAGCTTGATCCAGATAATCCTAACTGCGAAGAGTCTAGTGCCTATCCTGCCAATCCAGACAGTGAATATGGATGGGAAAAATTATTCAGTGAGCGTATGTATTTGGCCTATGCTAGAAACTTTAACTTAGAAGTGCGTATAGCCAGGTTTCATAACATATATGGACCAGAGGGTACATGGCGGGGTGGTAAGGAAAAAGCACCTGCTGCCATATGTCGTAAGGTAATTGAGGCTGAGGATAGTATAGAAATATGGGGCGATGGTTTACAAACACGTAGCTTTTTATATATTGATGAATGTGTAGAAGGTGTACGTAGATTAATGCAAAGTGACTTCACAGGACCAGTAAATATTGGCAGTGATGAAATGGTCACTATAAATGATCTTGTTGCTATGGCCTGTAGTGTGGAAAATAAGCAGTTAAAGGTCACGCATATTGATGGTCCTACTGGTGTACGTGGACGAAATAGTGATAATAAACTAATCAGTGAGAAATTAAACTGGGCTCCTAAATATGCGTTAAATAAAGGTATAGAACAAACTTATCGTTGGATAAAGAGTCAAATGGAATAAACATGGTCATTTTTAAATCATTAAGTAAAGAATTATTATTAAAACACCCAAATAGAGTATTCATAGAAACAGGTACACAGCACGGTTATGGAATTGAAGTAGCCCTTGAATGTGGTTTTGAAGAAATTTACAGTATTGATATTGATAGTAAATTTCATCATGAAGGATCAATAAAGTTTAAACGAGAAATTGAACAAGGGAGAGTTGAATTATTCATTGGTGATAGCGCCCTAATGTTAAAAGACATTCTAAAATATATTGATGAACCTGTAACTTTTTGGTTGGACGCTCATGCTGATGCAGGTATCATAGGTAAATCAACCTGCCCAGTTATTGACGAACTAGAACAAATTCGTGATCATGGTATTAGTACTCATACTATACTAGTTGATGATAGAAGAATGTTTGGAGTATATTGGGGAGTAGGAACAAGTGAGGATGATGTTAGAAGTAAAATTTTAACTATTAATCCTAACTATCAAATATACTTGGCAGACGGATGCGAACCTAACGATATTATTATAGCCCATGTCTAAGGCCTTTATCTATTGTGATGGTGGTTTTGGGAATAGGTACAATAGTTTAATTAGTGGCTTATTTTTAGCATGGGCCTGTGATAGAGACCCTTATATTATATGGCCTCAAACTAGATGGACTGAAGCTAGTTTTACTGATATTTTTAATTCTAAAATACCTGAATTTAAAGACTTTGATAAAGATACCTTTTTTACAGAATACGATCCCATCAATTTAGTACATTGGAATCCGTGGGGCGCCAATGTTGAACAGCATAATTGTATGGGTATTTACATGGGTATTGATCAATTTCTTAAAGATAGAGATGATAGGAATATCTTATTTTATACTAGTATAATTTGTCCATGGGTTGACATCAATAATCTAATGCCAATAGTTGATATGATCCCTTTTAGAGATGATATTGTAAGTACTGCTAGACAATTTATTAACACTAATTTTGGTCCTTACGAGTATTACGGATTACATGTACGTAGAACTGATCATGCATATCAACTAAATGAAGAAGATTTTATAGCACAAATGAACGCCAATCAAGATAAACTTTATTTTGTTTGTAGTGATGATCGCAGTGCAGAGGATAAGTTTAAAAATGCTTGCATCAATGTTAGAACCTACGATAAAAAAAGTTATGTAGAAATGCTTGATCCAAATGGTGGATGGAATACTGTTACTCGTGACGAATTTGGCCATCAATTTGCTTTCAATGTAAAAAGATCTAGGCTTAGCGTTATAGAAGCCATGGTAGATTTATTGGTATTAAGCCGTAGCACAGTCATAAACACTGATCATCGCAGCACATTTTTACAAACTGCCCTGTTACTTAAACGATTTGCTAATGTGTAAATATAGTACAAAGGAGCAGAATCATGGGATACAAGGTTAACGGAACTTTTCCAGAAAGTTATATAGAGTTTATTAGTGATGCTATTACTAGGGTACATGGATCAAATTGGAATGGCCTTAAAATAGCAGAAATAGGTGACGAAGATAGTACTTATAACTCAAGTCATTTTACTAGCAAAGGTACTATTAATACAATAATTCAACCAATTGGGGCAGATGGTAATCCTCTAATGCGTAGATTAATCAACCCTTATATTGGAAAAAACTTTGAAGTAAGTGAGGACTTTGCCGATATGGCTAACACTTATGACGTAATAACTAATATAGGAACCATTGAGCATTTTAATAATCAGTATGAAGCTTGGCAAATTATGCACGAAATAACTAAAGTAAATGGAGTTATGATACATATAATGCCAGATGCAGAAGAATGTCAATTATATCTAAGATGGTATGGCCATTGTCATAACTATTTTAGTA